>OOBM01000014.1_pt1 | contig 155163 bp, 140 predicted proteins | sample 1671581 | NCBI WGS metagenome assembly OOBM01 (sample SAMN06348171, study PRJEB24527) | human gut metagenome
GGGAGTGGGAATGAAAGTTAAGAACAAGCCTTGACACAGTTTAAATTACACCCCCGGCATTGGGGGCTTGGAACTCCGAAAAGTTTGATGTACTGTCTAGAGTGTTTTTAGGAATTACTATAGCCTCTATTCCTGCTAACCTTTCTTCTATGGTACGTAGATTTCATGATGCGGGATTAAGTACTAAGCAATGTCTAAAGAAATTGTCTTATGCGGTAGCCCCATTCCTTTTTGCTGTCAATTTAATGACAAAGATCGATCCTTTTTCTTCTTTTGCTGTAGTACTCTTAATAGCATTATTATTTTCGGCAGTCTCGTTTTTCCTATTGTTCATCATATTGATAGGAGACAGTGTATATGAAGATGAAGAAGAGGAATAAGGGATAAAGTCGTTCGCAAGCCTTGCGAATAAAAAAGCAAGGCTTTCTGATACAATTTATCGATTTTTTGTTTAATTTTTCAATCGATACTAATAGATGCTACTATAATATGGGAAATGATACAGGAAATATAAAGATATTGTGCATCGGTGTCGGTGGGGCTGGCACTAATGTAATCAATCATATGAAGGATATTGGTATTCCGAATGCAGAGTTTCTGACATTTGGAGGATATCGCTATGACTATAGCCATCCCGAAATTCCTCATTATAATCTTATAGAAGTCAATGAAATTGATAGCTTGCCTAATGGTTCTGGGCCAAAGGTCTTTGAAAGGTTGGCTAATAATGTTGCCGATGATATAAAGGAAGTTCTTTTGTATCATTTAAACTCTCGTAAGTTAGAAAATGAAAGAGTGTAAATATTGGGTAGTTGTACTGCTACAGCTGTGCTTTCTTTCTATCAGCTGTGGAGAAAAGGGGGCAAAACAAGTTGCTCCTGCTCAAGATCATGCCTTTTTGAAATTTGAAAATAATGAAGATGGAAAGTATTCGCAAGCGATGATAGCACAAATCATCAAACATTTTCATCTGCCAAATAATACTGTTGTAACAGATGAGGATGTTGATGCTATCTTGTTGAGAAGCGTTGATGGGGAAAATGGCATTTATGGCGGAGACGTAGTTGCCATTTGGAAGTATTATAAGAAGCAGAATGATATTCAAGAAATAGTTACGGCGCATCCTATGGCAGATTTGTTATGGTATAATCCTGATAAAAAACATGGTGTAACGATAGGGCTAGATTCTGTTTTTGTGGCAAGTGAAGCCATGCTTGTCCCTCTAAATCCTGATGTGGTAGTTGTAAATGGAACAACAGACAAGATGAATACAATTTATACTTTTATAGTAGATAAGGATGCGGGAAAGGCGATATTGTTACCATCAAATTGTGGCTGCGTAGGCTTTACATCAGAGGAAGGCCTGCCTATATGCTTATCTTTCAGGCATCATGCTAATGGCGAGTCTGGCAGATATTCTGTCGTTTCTGTTTATGATGAAAAAGGAAACCTCGTCAAGGAAATGTCGTTTGAAGATTATAAAAAAGATGAGAAGTAATGACATATTCAATAGAAGAGAATCATCATTCGGGATTGGAGTTGTATTTCATGCCTCGTTTCTTTGTCTATAATCCTTGTTGTGCGGAGCCTCATACCCATGAGCTCTACCAAATTTTCGGTGTCTAAAATGTAAATTCGTTTATTCCGCTATGAAAAGCTATTGGTTGTGACGTAAGAATATAGTAATGATGATGCAAGAAGTCCTTTTTTGCAATCGCACGACATATGTCATGTAGTCGCATGGTATATGCCGTATGATGGAATGATATATGCCGTGCGATTGTATAACGATTGTCATGGCATCTATGAAAAGGCTTTCTTGCACCAAGAAATATAAGTTCTTACATTACGTCATATATATTCCGTCAACAGCATTAGCCTTCATATTGTTGCTTTATTTGAATTTTTGGCAAAGTTACGAAAAATATTGGTATATGCAAAAGAAAGCAGAATAATTTGTTTTCCTTTTCGGATAAAAACATTAACTTTGCAACTAAAAGAAATGAAAAGTATGGAAAAACTGAAGAATATCAAGGCGATAGCCTTCGATGCCGATGATACGCTCTGGGCATTACAAAACTATTTCGAGGATGTGGAGCATGAGTATTGCGAGTTGCTAGCAGAATATGGAAAGGAAAAGGATATTTCTGCTGCTCTCTTCGAGACGGAGAGTAAAAATATGGCTGATTTGGGTTATGGTTGCAAGGCTTTCACCATTTCGCTGGTAGAGAATGCCGTGAAGGTAAGTAAGGGCAAGGTTTCTGCCTATGTGATTGCTCAGATTATAGGGCTGGGAAAGAGTCTGCTGCATCTTGATGCCAAACCGCTGGAGGGGGTAGAGGAGACGCTGGCTCTGCTGCATGAAAAGAAGAAAGAGGGCAGGGGATTGAAACTTGCCGTCTTTACGAAGGGAGAGTTGCAGGATCAGGAGAATAAATTATGGCGCTCGGGTTTGCAGCGTTATTTTGATGTGGTAAGTATCGTGAGCGACAAAAAGCCTGAAGCTTACCGCCGCCTCTGCAGGGAACTGGATGTACAGCCTTCAGAACTCGTCATGGTGGGTAACAGTTTCAAGAGTGATATTGCTCCTGCGCTGAGCATCGGCTGTTCTGCCATCCATATTCCTGCCCAATCTATCTGGGCGCATGAGAAGACTGAAGAGTATGAACACCCGAAACTCCGCCGCATCTCATATTTCAAGGAAATTCTTGATTGGATATAAAGGGGGAGAATATCGATCTTTCCTCTTTATCTGCTGATACCCATCTACCGTGTTTTACGGTTTTATGTGTGTTAAATATCTGAAAATCAGTTAGTTTGCTACCTTGTTACCGCGTTTTACGGTAGCAAGGTGGTTAAATGTTTGAAAATCAGCTAGTTTACTACCTTGTTACGGTGTTTTACCGTATTATGTATGTTAAGTGTTTGAAAATCAATAAGTTTACCCACTTGATCCATTAAAATAAGGGGTCAAGCCTTACTTTAGGATAACTCTTAGTAAAAAGGGACTAAGAGTTATCCTATTTCTTTATCTATATACGCAAGGATTTCTTCTTGCTGGTCTGGATGGAACCATTGGATAGTGGTATCCCGCTTAAACCAGGTAAGTTGCTTGCGCATGTATTCACGGCTGTGCGACTGGATTTGTCTGATAGCTTCATCGCGGTCTATCTCGCCGTCAAAGTAGGAGAACATTTCTTTGTAGCCTACGGTTCTCAACGAGGTGAGTCCCTTCTGTGGGTATACGCTGCGTGCTTCTGCCTCCAGACCTTCGTCCATCATCATCAGTACACGCTGGTTGATGCGGTCGTAGAGTTCAGTTCTGTCGCGGTTCAGACCTATCTTGATGATGCGGAAAGGACGCTGCTTCTTTTCGGCTGTGCGGAAAGAAGTATAAGTCTTGCCGGTCTGATGGCAGATTTCCAGGGCATGAACCACGCGGCGTGGATTCTTCCTGTCTACTATCGCCCAGTGCTCCGGATCCATCTTGTGGAGTTCTTCTACCAGTGCCTCCAGCCCTTCCTCTTCCAGCCGCTGTTTCATCCAAGTGCGGATGTCGTCACGAACAGTAGGGATGTCGTCGATTCCCTTGCATACAGCATCGATATACATCATGCTGCCACCTGTAAGCAGAGCCACATCGTGATTCTTGAAGATGTCTTCCTGCAGGAGATTCATCACATCAGCCTCATATTGGGCAGCGCTGTAATAATCTTCGATGTGGTGGTTTCCTACGAAATAATGCTTTACCCGCTGCTGCTGTTCGGCAGTAGGGGCTGCAGTTCCGATAGGAAGTTCGGCGAAGATCTGGCGGGAGTCGGCATTGATGATAGGTATAGCGAGATGCTCTGCCAGTGAAAGGCAAAGCTCCGTTTTACCTACACCGGTAGGACCTAAGACCACAATCAATGTTTTCATATATCATTTTTTATATTCAAGAAAAAAGCATCCTTGCTCGTTTCATAAACCTATGCAAGGATGCTCTTTTTACCTTTTTACTTTTTTACCCTTTTACTTTTATCGGATAATGCCTCGCTGAGAACTCTCTACGAAGTCGATAATATACTGAATCTCCTTGGTAACCTCAAGATTCTTCTTGATTTCCTCGATACCTTCCTTCAATATACCCTTGCTGTAGAGCAGGCGGTAAGCCTCATGAATGTTCTGGATGGTCTCATTGCTGAAACCGCGACGGCGCAGACCGATGAGGTTGATGCTGCAGTAGCGGGTTGGCTCCTTGCCGGCAATGATGTATGGAGGAATATCCTGAGAGAAACGGCAACCGCCCTGGATCATCACGTAACCTGCGATATGGCAGAACTGGTGAACGAGAACGTTGGCGCTGACGATGGCGTTGTCGTCTACTACCACTTCACCGGCAAACTTGGTAGAGTTGCCGATAATCAAGCCGCTGCCGAGCACGCAGTCGTGAGCCACGTGAACGGTCTCCATCAGGAGGTTGTTGCTGCCTACTACGGTCTTGCCCTTAGAGGCTGTACCACGAGAGATAGTAACGTTCTCACGGATGCTGTTGTTATCGCCAACCTCGCAGGTTGTCTGCTCGCCCTTGAACTTCAAGTCCTGAGGCTTGGTAGAGATGCTGGCGCCTGGGAAAAATTCATTATTGTTGCCGATGCGAGCGCCCACGTGGATGGTAACGCTGTTCTGCAATACGTTGTTATCGCCCAAAACGGTGTCCTTGTCGATATAGCAGAAAGGACCGATAATGTTGTTGTCACCGAGTTTTGCCTCTGGATGAACAAACGCTAATGGACTAATCTGATTCATATTTCTATTTTATTATTACTTGTTCTTAACAATCTGTGCTGTGAAAGTAGCCTCTGCCACTACCTGGTCGCCTACGAACATATAGCCCTTCATAGAGCTGATGCCATGACGTACAGGTGCGAGCAACTCCACACGGAAGAGGAGGGTATCGCCCGGAACCACCTTCTTGCGGAACTTCACATCATCGAGCTTCATGAAGTAAGTGCTCCAGCGCTCAGGCTCTTCCAGCTGGTTCAATACGAGCAGACCGCCACACTGTGCCATCGCCTCTACCTGGAGAACGCCTGGCATTACTGGCTCTTCAGGGAAGTGACCGGTGAAGAAAGGCTCGTTGCTGGTTACATTCTTTACGCCCACGATGCTGTTAGGACCCATAGCAATGACCTTATCGACCAGCTGCATAGGGTAGCGGTGAGGCAGGAGCTGACGGATGCGGATATTATCCATGATTGGCTCCTCGTTAGGATCGTAGATTGGAGCCTGAATCTCGTGCTTGCGAATCTCCTTGCGCATGAGGCGGGCGAACTTGTTGTTTACGGTATGGCCTGGACGCGTAGCGATGATGCGGCCCTTGATAGGCTTGCCGATGAGTGCCATATCGCCGATGATATCGAGCAGTTTATGACGTGTACATTCGTTCTCCCACTGCAATGGACGGTGCTGGATGTAACCCAACTTGTTGGCATCCATGTGAGGCACCTTGAGATGGTCGGCGAGCTGGTCGAGCTGAGCCTGGTCTACCTGGCGCTCGTAGATAACGATGGCATTGTCCAGGTCACCACCCTTAATGAGGTTAGCCTGGAGCAGAGGCATGATGTCGCGTACGAAAACGAAGGTACGGGCTGATGCAATCTCCTCTGCGTATGTCTCCATCTTTTCGAGGGTAGCAAACTGGCTGTTGATGAATTTGCTCTCGAAAGAACACATGGCTGTGATGCTGAAGTCCTCGTCAGGAAGGATGGTGATGACAGACCCATTATCATCTTTCACCTCAATCTTATGACGGATGATGTAGTAGTCTTTCTCAGCATTCTGCTCCTGGATGCCTATGCTCTGGATCTTCTCTACATACGGAGCAGCAGAACCGTCGAGGATAGGGAACTCAGGACCGTTTACCTGGATGAGACAGTTGTCGATGCCGAGGGCATAGAGTGCTGACATACCATGCTCGATGGTAGAAACGCGGATATCGCCCTTACCGAGTACGGTACCGCGCTGTGTTTCAACAACGTTCTCAGCTACAGCCTGGATAACAGGCTCGCCTTCGAGGTCGATGCGCTGTATTTTATAACCGGTGTTCTCTGGTGCAGGATTGAAAGTTACGGTGAGGCTCAAGCCTGTATGCAAACCCTTTCCGCAAAGAGAGAAACTACCTTTCAGTGTCTTCTGTTTTGACATAATTATATTCATTTTTTAGGCACGGATAACACGGATTTTTTCTCTGCGTTTTCTTCGGATTCCTTAGTGGCGTTAGCCTCCGCGTCATCCGTGTCATCCGTGCCTTATTATTTTTAATTGTTTTTCTTTAATTCTTCAATCTGCTTCTTCAGGTCGTTGAGTTCCTTGTACATGTCAGGCAAACGACGGAAGATGGCCTGAGACTTGAAGTAAGCGCGCTGCTCCATAGGAGGAGTTCCGATGAGCTGCTGGCCGCTCTTGAGGCTGCCCGGAACACCGCTCTGGGCACCGAGGAACACCTTATCGCCGATAGTGATGTGGCCGGCAAGACCCACCTGACCGCCAAACATACACCATTCGCCTACCTTTGTACTGCCTGCTATACCTACCTGAGAAGACATCACGGTGTTGGCACCGATATCGGTATTGTGGGCAATCTGTACGAGGTTGTCGAGTTTCACGCCCTTGCGTACGTAGGTAGAACCCATTGTAGAACGGTCTACACAAGTGTTGGCACCAATTTCTACATCGTCTTCGATGGTAACGATACCAATCTGAGGAATCTTGTCGTATCCTTCAGGACCAGGAGCGAATCCGAATCCGTCGGCACCGATCACACAACCTGCATGAAGCGTAACGTTGTTGCCTAACTTACAACCGTGATATACGGTAACGTTCGGATAGATGAGTGCATTCTTGCCAATCTTCACACCCTCTCCGATGTAGGCATGAGGATAAATCTGGCTACCTTCTCCTACCTCTGCACCATCGCTGATATATGCGAAAGCACCTACATATACGCCTTCAGCCACCTTAGCCTTTGGAGATACGAAAGCCAGCGGATCGATGCCGGTCTTCTTAGGCTTCATGGATTCGTACATCTGCAGGAGCTTAGCCACACACTCGTATGCATTCTTCACACGGATGAGGGTTGTGCTGACAGGGTGTTCCAATTCTACGTTCTCATCAATGAGTACGATGCTTGACTTGGTTTCGTAAACATAATGAGTGTATTTAGGGTTAGAAAGGAACGAGATGGCGCCTTCCTTACCTTCTTCGATTTTTGCGAAGGTGTTGACTGTTGCGTTCTCATCACCTTCCACACGGCCCTGAACGAACTGGGCTATTTGTTGAGCGGTAAATTCCATAATTTATCTGACTTCTAGTTTGTTTTATTTAGGTTCCCAAGGCATCATTACCTTTAGGTAACCGCAATTTGTTTGCAAAAATAGCAAAAAAGATTTAGATTCTCGACTTTATTTTGTAATATTTTGCTTTTTCGCCCCATAAAAGGGTATTTTTTAGGCGCAAAGCCTCTTTTTCAAGATACTTTGCGCCTAAATCGAGTTTTTATAACTTAGCAAGTTCTGCTGCCATTTCTGCCTGCAATTCCTTAGCTTTCTGACCTGCTACCTCAGCAAAGTCATCGCCGTTGCTGGCATAGATGATGCCGCGGGAAGAGTTGACGAGCAAGCCGCAGTCCTTGATAATGCCATACTTGCAAACCTCCTGCAGGCTGCCACCCTGTGCACCTACGCCCGGTACGAGGAGGAAGTGGTTAGGAGCCACCTTGCGGATGTCTTCGAACATCTTGCCCTGTGTAGCGCCTACTACATACATCATGTTCTCATCGTTGCCCCATTCCTGGCTCTTCTTGAGAACCTTCTCGAAGAGGCGCTCGCCCTCCTTATCCTCGGTGAGCTGGAAGTCGTGGCTACCCTTGTTGCTGGTCAGTGCCAGGAGGATAACCCACTTGCCGTCATACTCGAGGAATGGCTTGACTGAATCCTCACCCATATAAGGTGCTACGGTTACAGAGTCGATATTGTACTCCTCGAAGAATGTCTGGGCATACATCTTGCTGGTGTTGCCGATATCGCCGCGCTTGGCATCTGCGATGATGAAATGGTTTGGATAGTGACTGTGGAGATACTTGATGGTGTTTTCAAAGGCAATCATGCCATCGATGCCACGGCTCTCATAGAAAGCCAGGTTTGGCTTGTAAGCCACACAGTATGGGGCTGTTGCATCGATGATAGCCTGGTTGAATCTGAATATCATTTCGGCTTCTGCGCCCTGGATGTCTTCACTCTCGGTGATGCACTTAGGCAACTTGTTGATATCTGTGTCAAGACCTACGCACAAGAAACTCTTCTTGGCGAAAATCTGCTCTACGAGTTCTTTTCTGTTCATAATGGATTGATATGATGATTCATCGCCCCGATGTACGGAACGATGAATCGGGGTTTTACAATTCTGTTTCTTTCAGCTTCTCTGCGTTCTCGGCTACAGTCAGGGCATCAATCATGTCCTGAATATCACCTGCCAGGAAACCGTTGAGATCGTGAGTGGTGTAACCGATACGATGGTCGGTAACACGGCCTTGCGGGAAGTTGTAGGTACGGATCTTCGCACTGCGGTCGCCGGTAGAAACGAGGCTCTTGCGGCGGCTGGCGATATCGTCAACATACTTCTGGTGCTCACGGTCGTGGATGAATGTATAGAGGCGGCTCAAGGCACGCTCCTTGTTCTTTGGCTGGTCACGGGTTTCGGTACACTCGATGAGGATTTCCTCTACCTCGCCTGTGTTAGGGTTTTTCCAAGGGTAGCGGAGACGTACACCAGACTCCACCTTGTTCACGTTCTGACCACCGGCACCTGAACTTCGGAAGGTATCCCACTTGATATCGCCTTCGTTGATGTTCACTTCAAACTTGTCTGCCTCTGGCAATACGGCCACGGTAGCAGCTGAGGTGTGCATACGGCCCTGTGTTTCAGTAGCAGGCACACGCTGAACACGGTGAACACCTGATTCGTACTTCAAGGTACCGTAAACGTCAGTACCGCTTACAGCGAAGTCGATTTCCTTGTATCCACCTACTGCGCCTTCAGAAACAGAAGTCACGCTGACGGTCCATCCCTTCGATTCGCAGTATTTCTTATACATATTAAATAGGTCGCCTGCAAAGAGGGCAGCCTCGTCGCCTCCGGCACCGCCTCGGATTTCCATCTGTACGTTCTTGGCGTCTTCTGGGTCCTTAGGTACCAGCGCAATCTTGATTTCTTCTTCGAGTTTAGGCTGCAGCGCCTCGTTCTCGTTGAGTTCTTCGCGAGCCATCTCCTTCATTTCCGGATCGCTCTCGTTGGCAAGGATGTCCTTTGCCTCCTTGATGCTATTCAGACAGTTGATGTATCGCTTGCGTGCGTCCATGATGTCACCCAGGTCTTTCCATTCCTTGGTGAGCTTCACGTAGCGTGGCTGGTCGGCGATGACATCTGGGTCGGTAATGAGGGTGCTTACTTCCTCGTATCGGCTCTCTAAGCCTTCTAGCTTCTGTAATATGTTGTTATTATCCATCGAATTATTTTTTGGCACGGATTACACGGATTACACGGATTTTTCCTTGTGTTGTGTTCCCTTGCGCTCGTTTGTAAATATCTTTCTTTTTACTTGTAAGGATAGGCCGAAATTGATGAGCAATCCTACTTCTGCCTGGCAGGCAGAGAGATAGTTTACTAACTGCCATTCATGTTCGGGATGCAAATCTTTAACGGCTTTTAATTCAATGATCACCTTGTCTTCTACGACCATGTCGGGAATGTAGTGACCAACGCATTCACCTTTGTAAAAAACATCTAAGTGTTTTTGGCACTCACACTTCAAACCACGTGATTTCAATTCTTTATACAGAGCATTTCCATATACAGCCTCTAGAAAACCAAATCCTAAGACTTTGTGTACTTCTTGAGCTGCACCAATTATCTGTTTAGTTAAATCTTCTTCCAGCATAACAATACTATAAATTAAGAAATGAAAGAATAAAAATCCGTGTAATCCGTGTAATCCGTGCCTAAAACAATTAGTATTCGAATGTTCCGAATTCGCTCTTGATGGTCAGGCTGCGCTTGCCTTCTTCGATGTGACCTACAATCTGGGCATCGATGTTGAAGCTCTTGCTGATGGCGATAACCTTCTCGGCAACCTCAGGACGTACGTAGATCTCCATGCGGTGACCCATGTTGAATACCTGATACATTTCCTTCCAGTCGGTCTCTGAGCAGTCGTGGATCGCCTTGAAGAGTGGAGGTACTGGGAACATGTTGTCCTTCACTACCTTGCAGTTCTCGCCTACGAAGTGAAGAACCTTGGTCTGGGCACCACCGGTGCAGTGAACCATACCGTGAACCTCTGGGCGGAGTTCGTCGAGAATCTTCTTGATGACAGGAGCGTAGGTGCGGGTAGGAGAGAGAACCAACTCGCCGGCATTGATAGGTGAACCCTCTACCTCATCAGTCAACTTATACTTACCGCTGTAAACCAACTCGTCTGGCACGGCGTGGTCGTAGCTCTCAGGATAGTTCTCTGCGAGATACTTGGCGAATACATCGTGGCGGGCAGAAGTAAGTCCGTTGCTGCCCATACCGCCGTTGTACTTCTTCTCGTAAGTAGCCTGACCTGTAGAAGAAAGACCTACGATGACATCGCCTGGACGGATGTTGGCGTTGTTGATGACATCGCTGCGCTTCATGCGGCAGGTAACGGTAGAGTCAACGATGATAGTACGAACCAGGTCGCCTACGTCAGCAGTCTCACCGCCGGTAGGATAGATGCCGATACCCATCTCACGCATCTCGTGGAGCAGGTCGTCAGTACCGTTGATGATAGCTGAGATTACCTCGCCTGGGATGAGCATCTTGTTGCGTCCGATGGTAGAGCTTACGAGGATGTTGTCTACGGCGCCTACGCAGAGCAGGTCGTCGGTATTCATCACGATAGCATCTTGAGCGATACCTTTCCATACAGAGAGGTCGCCCGTCTCCTTCCAGTACATGTAAGCCAAGCTCGACTTGGTACCTGCACCGTCGGCATGCATAATGTTACAATACTCTGGGTCGCCGCCCAAGATATCAGGTATGATCTTGCAGAAAGCCTGTGGGAAGATACCCTTGTCGATGTTCTTGATAGCGTTGTGAACATCTTCCTTTGCTGCGCTAACACCGCGCATCATATATCTATTGTTACTCATATTCTTACTTTGAACTTTGATCTTTGAACTTTATGATATGCTTATTTTTCCTGGTGCCAGAAATCCCATGATGCAAAGGCTTGCAACAAGAGCATTTCCAAGCCATTCTTTACTGTGGCTCCGTGTTCTTTGCCCTTCTTCATGAAGAGGGTTTCGTCGGGATTGTAGATGAGGTCGTAGAGCAGGGTGTGGCTGTCCATTGTCTCGTAAGGCAGCGCAGGACACTCGTCTACGTGTGGGTACATGCCCACTGGGGTACAGTTTACGATGACGTTATACTCCTTGATAACCTCAGGGGTGATTTTTTCGTACTGGATAGTATCCGGACGCTCGTATCGACTCACGAAGGCTGTTTCCAGTCCGAGCGATTTCAGACTGAAGTTGATAGCCTTTGAAGCTCCGCCTGTACCCAGGATGAGAGCCTTCTTGTGATAAGGCTCGATATAAGGTTCGATGCTCTTGGTAAAACCGATTACATCGCTGTTATATCCTTTCAGATAAACATCTTCGCCTCTGTGCTCCACCTTGATCACGTTGACGGCTCCGATAGCATTCGCCTCAGGGCTTACCACGTCGAGATAGCTGATCACTTTCTCCTTATAAGGTATTGTGACGTTGAGCCCCTTTAGTTCAGGATTTGAGTCGAGAATCTCGGTAAGATTTTCGATAGAAGGTATCTCGAAGTTGATGTATTGGGCATCGATGCCCTCGTTCTCAAACTTTTCGTTGAAATAGTTCTTTGAGAACGAATGCCCCAGAGGGTAACCTATGAGTCCATACTTGTCCATAATATTTTTGTTTTATTTGGTTGCGAAATAGAGTGTGCAGATGCCGAAGGTGAGTCGCTTGAACTCTGCCTTTGCGAATCCTGCCTTTTTGAACACCTCCATCATGACCTCGCCCTGAGGGAATGCCTCGATGGTCTTGTTGAGATAACTGTAGGCGCTCTGGTCTTTGCTGATGAGTTTGCCATACATCGGCAAGACAGTGTTGCTGTAGATACTGAACAGCTGCTTCATCGGGAAACTGACCGGCGTGGTAAGTTCTACGATGCAGAGATGTCCGCCTTTTTTCAGTACCCGGCACATTTCCTTCAGTCCCTGGTCCAGGTTCTGGAAGTTCCTGATACCGAAGGCTGCGGTTACTGCGTCGAAGCTCTCGTCCTGGAACGAGAGGTTGAGGCAGTCTTCCTTGGCAAAGGAGATGGTGTTTTCCAGTCCCAGCTGCTTTACCTTCTGTCTGCCTATCTCCATCATGCCTTCCGAGATGTCTGCTCCGATTAGCTGGTCGGGATGTAGCATCTGTGCGGCTAGGATGGCGAAATCGCCGGTACCGGTAGCGATGTCGAGCATCTTTTTAGGAGAGAAGGGCGCAAGACGCCTGATTGCCTTCTTGCGCCATCCCTTATCGATATCCCACGAGAGACGGTGGTTCAGGGTATCGTAGGTAGGGGCGATGTTGTCGAACATCTCCTCTACCAGCTTGCCCTTGTCTCCTGTGCCCTCGTAGGGCTTTATCTGTTCTTGCTTATACATTTATATATAGTTTATAATTTATAGCGGCTTCGCCGTTTAGCAAGATTGCCAAAGTGGTTCATGCTATAAACTTTTAACTATTAACTAAAAACTACTTGTGTGCAGCAAGCCACTCGCTTACGTTCTTCTCGATGCGGGCAGCGATGTCGCCTTCCTCAGCAGCCTTGTCAAACTTCTCGCCGGTGATGTGCTCGTAGAGTTCGATGTAGCGGTCGGATACGCTCTCTGCATACTCGTCGGTAATCTCTGGCATGGTCTGGCCTGGCTCGTTCATGAAGTTGTGCTCGATGAGCCACTGGCGAACGAACTCCTTAGAGAGCTGGCGCTGTGGTTCACCCTTCTCAAACTTCTCCTCGTAACCGTCAGCATAGAAGTAGCGGCTAGAGTCTGGAGTGTGGATCTCGTCGATGAGGTAAACCTTGCCGTCGCGCTTGCCGAACTCGTACTTGGTATCTACGAGGATCAAGCCCTGCTTGGCAGCGATTTCCTGACCGCGGGCGAAGATGCGGCGTGTGTAGTCCTCCATCACAGCGTAATCCTCTGCACTAACAATACCCTGGGCGATGATCTCTTCCTTAGAGATATTCATGTCGTGACCCTCGTCGGCCTTTGTAGTAGGGGTGATGATAGGCTCTGGGAAACGCTGGTTCTCGCGCATACCGTCTGGCAACTTCACACCGCAGATCTCGCGGCAGCCCTTCTGATACTCGCGCCATGCACTACCGGTGAGGATAGAACGGATAATCATCTCCACGCGGAAACCTTCGCACTTCACACCTACGGTAACCATTGGGTCTGGAGTAGCCAACTTCCAGTTTGGACAGATGTCTGTAGTTGTGTCCAGAAACTTAGCTGCAATCTGATTGAGCACCTGTCCTTTGAAAGGGATACCCTTAGGCAGAACAACGTCGAACGCTGAGATTCTGTCGGTAGCGACCATCACGAGGAGGTCGTCGTTAATGTCATACACATCACGTACTTTACCGTGGTAAACACTCTTCTGTCCATCAAAATGGAAATCTGTCTTTGTTAATGCTTTCATTTTATTTAATTTATAATTTATAATTTACAATTTATAATTGAGCCTGCCCCTAGAGCAGTACTGTTAATTATTAATTATCAATTATTAATTTTTAATTGTTTTCTTTTCTTCCGCTCTCTCCTTGTCATACTTGTCGTATGCGTTAACGATGCGGGTTACGAGTTTGTGGCGCACGATATCCTTCTGTCCCAGCTTCACCACTCCGATGCCTTCCACTCCGTCCAGAATCTTGAGCGCCTCCTTCAGTCCGCTTCGCTGTTCGCGTGGCAGGTCAATCTGTGTCAGGTCGCCGGTGATAATCATCTTGGTGTTCATGCCCATACGGGTTAGGAACATGCGAATCTGTTGGGAGGTAGTGTTCTGCGCCTCGTCGAGGATGACGACGGCATCGCTGAGTGTGCGTCCGCGCATAAAGGCGAGCGGAGCAATCTGGATAATGTGCTTTTCCATCATATCCTGCAGCTTTACGGCAGGTATCATGTCTTCCAGCGCATCGTAGAGCGGCTGGAGGTATGGGTCAATTTTGTCTTTCATATCGCCAGGCAGGAAACCGAGCTTTTCGCCGGCTTCTACGGCTGGTCGTGAGAGGATGATTTTCTTGATGGCTTTCTCCTTGAGGGCCTTTACGGCAAGGGCGATGCTGAGATAGGTCTTACCGGTACCGGCTGGTCCCACGGCAAATACCATGTCGTTCTTCTCGTAAGCATCTATCAGCTGCTGCTGGTTTTCGCTGCGGCTCTTGATAGGTCGGCCACTGATGCTGTATACCAGCACGCCTTTCACGCTGTCCGCCTTGGTCTGTTTTCCTTTCACGATGTCCAGGATGTCTTCATCATTGAGCATGTTGTATTTAAGCAAGTGCTTGCGCATCTGCTCAATATCCTCTTCCACCTTTGCCATTTCCTCCTCGTCGCCGAGCACACGAATCACGTTGTCGCGTGCTACGATACGCAACTTAGGATACAGCGATTTAATCATCTGCAGGTGGGCGTTGTTCACACCGTAGAACATCACTGGATCGATATCTTCGAGTACAATATGTTTCTCTATCAAAATGTCTTAATTCTATAAAGTTTAAACTATCCTATCTAATATTTTGTTATATAACGCTGCAAAATTACTACTTTTCCATGAAATGAGCAAATTTCGGCGAATAAAACATTCTTTAAATATTAAAAAAGCTATTTTTTCGAGAGATTTTGTTACCTTTGCAGCTAAATTTGGCGATGCGGTTCCCGTTTTGCCTGAAGAATATAGAATATTATTTCGTGAAAATAAGATAATTATGAAGATTAGTAAGAATAGATATTTACAGGGTTTTGGTATTGTGGTTTTGCTTCTGGCACTGGTAAGAGTCATCTTCCCGGGAGTAGCAAAACCGAAGGTTGCTGCTGCTGGTGCAGCTGATTCTACGCTCGTGGCTGCGAAGGATTCGGCTGCTTCTGATGCTTCTTCTGCTGAGATTTCTGATGCATCGGCTGATGCTGAAGGGAATGTGGCTGAGGACCTGAAGAAGGATGAACTCTCTGTTATGCCTGATACGGCACAGAGCGGCAAGCCTTCTATCTTCTTCGACAAGGATGGCAAGGAGGTGAAGCATCGCATCTTCTCGGTGCCTCATTTCGGCAATACTTTCCCCGACCAGCAGGATGTGCAGATTCTGGCGGCTACTAAGCATGGTGTGAAACCGGTACAGAACCGTCTGGAGGCGGAGAACAGCAAGGGCAAGCTGGTGTATGTGGGCAGCAATCCTTTCTTTTATGTCGACAAGCTGAACAACAGTATTCCTTACCTGGTGCCTCGTGCCTCAGTGCTGCTCCAGGATATTGGCCGTGCCTATTTCGATTCGCTGCAGATTAAGGGCATTCCGCTTCATAAGATTATCGTGACGAGCATTCTGCGCACCAAGGATGATGTGGCGAAACTGCGTACCCGAAACGGCAATGCTACCGAGAATTCGTGTCATCTCTATGGTACTACCTTCGATATATGCTACAACCGCTACAAGCAGATTCAGACCCGTGAACAGCCTCGCCGACAGGTGCAGAATGATACCCTGAAATGGGTGTTCTCCGAGGTGCTCCGCGATTTCCGCAACAAGAACCGCTGCTATATCAAATATGAGGTGAAGCAGGGGTGCTTCCATATCACCGTGAGATAAATCCTTGGAAAATGTCCCCACACGCCCTGAAAGGGCAGAAGCTCCTAGCCCAGGGCAGCGCCCTGGGCTAGGAGCTTCTGCCCTTTCAGGGCGTGTGGAGCTTACTTACGAAAGTTCTTTTGTTTAATTCTTGATTCTCTTCAAATCTGCTTCTTCTCCCACTATCCAGATGATGTCTCCCTTCTTGAAGACTCGGGTAGGGGATACGTGCGTCAGATTCTCCTGGCCCTCTTCCAGTCCTACAACCATGCAGTTGTACCGGTCTCTGATACCGCTTTCGATGAGCGTCTTGCCCAGGAATTCGCTGGAAGAAGAGATGATGAGCTGGCTGAGCTTCATCTCGCGCTTTTCTATTTCAGCCTCCTCAGGCAGCAGGTCGCTCTGCAGGGCGGTGTTGAATTTCTGCAGCTGGTCGTCGTTGCCGATTACCTGCAGTTTGTCGCCCGGGAAGATGATCATGTCGCCGTTCGGGATGTTCAGCCGGTGAGAGCCGCGGTGAATGCTGCTCAGGTCTACACCGAACCGCTGGCGCAGATGCAGCTCTCGCAGCGATTTGCCAGTCCAACTGCTATCTTCAGGCACTTCAAATTCGCTGATGTGGATATCCCGGTCCAGCAGTCTGCCCTCGTAGAGCGGCCGCTTTTCGCCGTTCACCTGAGCCGCAATATCGCGCGAGCGGAGGTTGTGAACGAAGACGCGCTCCATCACGATGCTACGCTTCTTGATGCGGCGGGAGGTTATCATCAGCATCACTACTGCTGCACCGATGCAGACAATCAGCGCATTGGTAAAGCGCGAGAGGAAATTGATGATATAGAAGATGAAAGCCAGTGCTATCATAAAGCGCACGAACACCGTAAAGAGCAGCGGCACGCGGTTGATGCTGCTCTCCACCCAGAGGCGTTTCCACTCGGCACTGTGGTTCTTCTTCATCACGATGGCGCGCAGGAACGGTGAGATGAACAGGACGGTGAGCAGACCGGTGATGGCGTTGGCATACCAGTGGAGATGCCAGCCTGGCAGCAGATTGCGCATCAGCGGCAGCACGAAGGTGAACATCAGGGCGATGACGGCTGCCGAGAGGATGGAGTAGGCGGTGGTGTTGACCAGCATCTGGCGGATCAGCGATTTCCACTTGCTCTGCTGCTGCGTCTGGGGATGACTCATCGCGAAATGGTTCAGAATATGGATGAGCTTGTCGGGCAGATGTTTCTCCATCACCTGATAGGTAGGTGTGGCAAGACGAATCATATAAGGCGTAAGGAAGGTGGTGATGACGCTCACTGCTACCACTACCGGATAGAGGAACTTACTGATGACACCGAGCGACAGACCCAGTGAGGCGATGATGAAAGAAAACTCACCAATCTGAGCCATCGAGAAACCGCAGCGCATCGCCGACTTCAGCGACTCGCCTCCGAGCATGAATCCGAAGGTGCCGAATATCGCCTGACCTACCAGTATCGTGCCCACCAGGGCGAGGATAGGAACGGCATATTCTACCAGAATCTTCGGGTCTACCAGCATACCTACCGATACGAAGAAGATGGCTCCGAAGAGATTCTTTACCGGTTCTACGAGTTTGATAATCTTCTCTGCCTCAATGGTTTCTGCCAGTATGCTGCCCATGACGAAGGCTCCGAAGGCGCTGCTGAACCCCACCTTGGTGCTCAGTACCGCCATGCCGCAGCACAGACCCAGCGAAACGATGAGCAGGGTTTCGGCATTGATAAGTTTCCTCACCGAACGCAGGAACCACGGAATGGCGAAGATGCCCACGATAAACCACACGCCCAGGAAGAAGCCTATCTTCACGATGGAGGCAAGCATCTGCCCGCCGTCGGGACTGCTTCCGCTCGCTATCGCCGACAGCATCACCATCATCACGATAGCCAGGATATCTTCCAGTATCAGCACGCTCATCACCATCGAGGCAAACTTCTGGGTGCGCAGCCGCATATCATCGAATGCCTTATATATAATAGTGGTGGAGCTCATGGCGAGCATACCGCCCAGGAAGATGCAGTCCATCCTTCCCCAGCCGAAGCCGTGGCCTACGCTGATGCCCAGCATCATCATGCAGAACACGATAACCACGGTGGCGATGATGGGAGAAGCGCCCATCTTCACGATTTTCTTGAACGAGAAGTCGAGACCGAGCGAGAAGAGGGTGAAGATGACACCGATGTCGGCCCAGGTCTGGATATCCGTTTCGTCGACTACCGACATGGTGTAGGGCATGTGTGGCGAAACCAGGAATCCCGCCATGATGTATCCCAGCACCAGCGGCTGCTTGAGCCTTTTGAAGATGAGGGTTACGATGCCTGCTACCATCAGAATGAGGGCGAGGTCTTTTACTAAAAATGGAATTTCTGCCATTAGTTATAGTTTATAGTTTATAATTTACAGTTTATAGCGGCTTCGCTTAAAGTAGGGGAAGCTAATAAAAATAATAGTTTATAGTAGATAAGACGCTTGCTTTGCAGCAAGAATGCCCTATTAACTATAAACTATTAACTATAAACTAATCATTAAATTCTTCTGTGATTTCCGCTATCTTCACGATGGTCTTCACTACCTTCTCCATTACCTGGATGCTCACAAACTCGTGAGGGCCGTGGAAGTTGACACCGCCGGCGAAGATGTTAGGACAAGGCAGACCCTTGAAGCTCAGCTGGGCTCCGTCGGTACCGCCGCGGATAGGTTCTACGCGAGGTGGAACGCCGCTCTCCTGCATCGCTCTGAGCACGATGTCGATGACGTGCATGTTAGGATCAATCTTCTCCTTCATGTTATAGTACTGGTCGTAGATAACCGCCTTTACGGTTCCGTCGCCATACTTCTCGTTCATCTTGTTTACGCAGTCCTCGATGAAGTCCTTGCGGCTTTCAAACCTGTTGCGGTCGTGATCGCGGATGATGTAGCTGAGCTTTGCCTCCTCGCAGCGGCTCTCGATGCCGATGAGGTGGTAGAAACCCTGGTAGCCTTCAGTTTGCTCAGGAGTCTCGTTCTCAGGAATCATGTTCTGGAATTCCACAGCCAGTCGGCTTGCATTCACCATCTTTCCCTTGGCATAGCCTGTATGAACGCTCACACCCTTGATGACGATCTTGGCTCCGGCAGCATTGAAGTTCTCGTATTCCAGGTCGCCCAGGTCGCCGCCATCTACGGTGTAAGCCCAGTCGCAGCCAAACTTCTCTACGTCGAAATGATGTGCACCCATACCGATTTCCTCGTCAGGATTGAAGCCTACTCGGATGTCGCCGTGCTTGATTTCGTCGTGGTCGCGCAGATAGCACATAGCCTGTACGATTTCAGCGATGCCCGCCTTGTCGTCAGCACCCAGCAGGGTAGTACCGTCTGTCACGATGATATCCTCTCCCTTGTGAGCCTTCAGCTCAGGGAAAGTCTCAACGCTTGAGATGATGCCCGGGCTCAGCTCGATGTCGTTGCCGTCATAGTTCTTGATGACGCGCGCCTTTACATCCTTTCCGCTGGCATCAGGCGATGTATCCATGTGTGAAATAAATCCGATGGTAGGAGTCTTTTTCTTGGTATTGCTCTTCAGAGTGGCATAGATATAGCCCATGTCATCCAATTCGACATCGCTCAGTCCTTCGTCCTCAAGTTCCTTCTTCAGGTACTTGGCAAATTCGAGCTGTTTTGCCGTACTAGGCACGCTGGTCGATTCTTCGCTCGACTGTGTGTCGAATTTCGTATAGTTTATAAATCGTTCTACTAAATCCATGTTTTCAATTATTAATCATTTCTGTTGTTTCGGGTGATCTCGGTGGGATTCAAACCCACGACCTTCAGAACCGGAATCTGACGCTCTATTCAGCTAAGCTACGAGACCCTCTTTTCTGCCGCCCGTTTCTCCGGTTGTATGACATCGAAACGGAAGTCGACTGCAAAATTACTGCTTTTATTTGAAATAACCAAATATTTGGGGCAGATTTTTTCATATATATAATGTGTATTTGCAAATTGTTCTACAAAATGCTACTAAAAAACTTAAAAATGCTATCATTTTGCGAAAAAATACGGAAAAATGCTTGCAGATTAATTATTATTTTGTACCTTTGCAGCGCAAATACTAAATATGAAATAAAAATGAGCAATTTGATAAAACCTGAAGGGTACAAGGCGCTGCTGGATATGCGCCAGACCGAAATGGGTATTAAAATGATAAAAGAATTCTTCCAGCAAAACCTGAGCACCGAGCTCTGTCTGCGTCGCGTTACCGCTCCGCTCTTCGTATTGAAGGGTCTTGGTATCAATGATGACCTGAACGGCGTAGAGCGCCCTGTAAGTTTCCCTATCAAGGATTTGGGCGAAGCCCAGGCTGAGGTGGTTCATTCTCTTGCCAAGTGGAAGCGACTGACGCTTGCCGAGTATGAGATTGAGCCTGCTTATGGCGTATATACAGATATGAACGCCATCCGTGCTGACGAGGAGCTGGATAATCTTCATTCGCTCTATGTTGACCAGTGGGACTGGGAGGCTGTGATTACCAAGGAAGACCGTACCATCGCCTTCCTCGAGAATATCGTGCGCCGCATCTATGGTGCCATCTTGCGTACCGAGTTCCTGGCTTGCGAGCATTATCCTCAGCTGAAGCCTTTCCTGCCTAAGGATATTCATTTTATTCATGCGCAGGATTTGCTCGATATGTATCCAGACCTTTCTCCTAAGGAGCGTGAGGATGCAATCTGCAAGAAGTATGGCGCTGTATTTGTAGAGGGCATCGGCGGCAAGTTGAGCGATGGCAAGAAGCATGATGGCCGAGCTCCTGACTATGATGACTGGAGCACCGTGGCTGAGAACGGCAAGATGGGACTGAATGGTGATATCCTCATCTGGTATCCTGTTCTGGGGCGCAGTTTCGAGCTCAGTTCTATGGGTATCCGTGTCGACAAGGAGAGTCTGCTGCGTCAGCTTAAGCTGGAGGGCAAGGAGGATAGAGAGAAGCTTTACTTCCATCAGCAGCTCCTGAACGACAAGTTGCCTCTGAGCATTGGTGGCGGTATCGGCCAGAGCCGTCTGTGTATGGTATTGCTTCATAAGGCTCACATTGGTGAGATCCAGGCTAGCATCTGGCCTGAGGAGATGCGCAAGGAGGCTGAGAAAGCGGGCATGAATCTTATCTAAGCCTTTCTGTCGGTGCGTCATGGTGTATACTGTGATGTGCTGCATATTCAGTTGATCTTTTTAAGATAATAATAATTTGCTTACGAAGGCTCCCGGTGCTTTTCTGCATCGGGGGCTTTTTTGTTTTATACCTTGAGGCTGTGTTTTACAGCCTCAAGGTCTGCGCTTCATGGAAAAAAATGAATACGGTGCAAAAGTACAATAAAATCTCTGAACCGCCAAAATTCACTCTGCAGAGTTATGTTAAACCGATTTTAACATTCCGGCTTTCGTAGTTAAACAAAAAAAATCGTAGAGTTGCTGGAGAGAAAACTATATTTTGTAAAATGTTTCTCTGTGTGTTTTGAGCAAGAAAACAATGAGATGCTATGAAAAAAGTCATTTCTTCTGACTACTTCCTTTTTGCCCAGAAAGCGTTACAGTGTGACAGTTGTGACAGTTGTGACAGTTGTGACAGTTTTCAGCGCCTACCCCCTCCTTCCCTTTCTTTAGAGGTAAATTATTATATATAAATATATATATAATAATTTAAATATATATACTTATAATTTGATAGCTGCAAATTCGCAATATACCCCCTCCGCTGAAAACTGTCACAACTGTCACAACTGTCACGCTGTAACGCCCCTTGGTCTTTTCCTCTTATGTATCTCTTATAGCACCAAGTTTCGATATTTGTAAAAACAATTTTCTCCACTCCGTATAGGTTGTCCTACATGGAGTGGAGAATTTCGTATCGTGTGGAGTATCTTCTATGTCATGACCAGATCCAGGTCCTTTGTGAGTTTTTTCATCGCAGGGTTCTTCTCCATAAGAAGTTCCAGAACTTCATTCTTGGTCAGAACCTTGCCTACCTCTTCCTGGTCGGCAAGGCGGTAGCTGATGCTCAGTTCGCTGTTGTGAAGACCTAAGACGAAAGTCTTGAGAATGCGGTTCTTGATGTTCAAAACGTCGTCTAGTAAGAGCTGGTTGTTGATGATAACCTCTATCTGCGGATAGTTGGTTATCTTCGGTACAATACTCTTCATGCGGTTGGCTAAGCCTATGAAATCCAGCTTGTTCTGCATTCTCATGCACATACTGAACCATGTTGCTTCCACCTGCTCCTGGGTGAACTCGTTCTGGTCGCCCGTGATGGTCGCTTTTTCCTCATTGGTATCATCATACGGACTGTGCAGGCGGCGCTGGTTCTCCTCCCTCTTCTTCAGGTTAGAGAAAGTCATGCCTATGCCGCCCAGCTTGATATTCTTGAGTCGTGGCTTGTGAGGCGATGCAGCATCAATAGCAGCTCCGACAGCGGCTGAGCCTTCTGGAGAGGCAGATGCGGCTGCGGTGGCAGATGCAGAATAAGATGCAGAATAAGGCGCAGCATTGGAGGCTGCAGAAGCGGCTGCCGGTGCCCCTGACGAAGGCACAGCAGTAGCTGTAGCAGCAGACGCTCCCGGCTGTGATGACCGGTTTTCGCTGCTGCCAGAAGGCTCAGAACCTGCACCCTGAGAGGCAAGCTTAGACTGAGCCAGGAGTTTCTGAAACAGGGATTTTAATCTATTGGGCGTACGCCCCGCACTAGGCACATCCTGATCCTCGGGCTGCGTAATTTGGCCTATCTGTATCAGGGTGAGCTCTACCAGTAATCGCTTGTTGCTGCTGGCGCGGTAATGGATATCGCACTGGTTCATCAGTTCCAGCGCCTTATATAAGAAAGGTGTAGGTGCCTTCTGGGCCTGAGCCTGGAACTTGGCTTTCTGGTCGTCGCTGGTCTCGAGCAGAGGCAGGGTCTGGGGATCCTTCGCCATCATCACATTGCGCACATGCTGGGCAAGCCCCTGTATCATGTTGCCGCCATCGAAACCGCGGCTCAGAATGCCGTCGAGTGTTACCATCATCTCGGCTACCTTATTCTCCAAAGCCAGGTCTACCAGACGGAAATAGTTGTCGCTGTCGAGCACGTTCAGGTCCTCGATCACCTTCTGGTAAGTGATGTTGCCCATGCAGAAGCTGGCAGCCTGGTCGAAGATAGAGAGGGCATCGCGCATACCTCCGTCAGCCTTTTCGGCTATCACGGCGAGCGCCTGCTCTTCATATTGTATGCCTTCCTTCTCAGCCACCATCTTCAGGTGGTTGATGGTGTTGGCTACCGTCATTCGCTCGAAGTCGTAAATCTGGCATCGGCTCAGGATGGTAGGCAGAATCTTATGCTTCTCGGTAGTGGCGAGGATGAAGATGACATGCTGAGGTGGCTCTTCCAGCGTCTTGAGAAAGGCGTTGAAGGCGGCTGTAGAGAGCATGTGGACCTCATCGATGATAAACACCTTATACTTGCCCACCTGAGGCGGAATGCGGGTCTGCTCCATCAGAACCTTAATCTGGTCAACACCGTTGTTGCTGGCGGCATCCAGCTCGAAGATGTTGTAGGAACGCTGCTCATTGAAGGCACGGCAGCTCTCACATTCGTTGCACGCCTCGCCGTCTTCACGAGGATGCTCGCAGTTGATTGCCTTCGCAAAAATGCGGGCACAAGTGGTTTTTCCCACACCTCTCGGACCGCAGAAAAGATAGGCGTGCGCCAGCTTGCCGCTCTTCACTGCATTCTTCAAAGTGGTGGTCAATGCACTCTGTCCGACAACCGAATCGAAGGTCATCGGACGGTACTTTCTTGCAGAAACTATATACTCTTCCATTATTTTTTCTTAATTGATGATGCAAAGATAACAAAAAAATATTATCTTTGCAAACAAATTCGGAAGAAATGAGTAAAAAACTTGGTATTATATGGAATTATCTCGCTCATTATAAGTATCTTATAGTGATTGTAGCGGGTGTTCTGGTAGTTGGTGTAGTTGACGACAACAGTGTAAGGCAGCACATTAAGTACCAGATAGAGATAGCTACGCTCCGTTCGGAGATAGAAAAGTATCGTGAGCAGTATGAAAACGACAAGCATACCTTGCGCGATATGCAGCATGGTGCGCGGGCATTTGAGAAGATAGCCCGCCAGCGTTATTTCATGAAGGCTGATGATGAAGACATCTTTGTATTGAGTTCGGATATTCCGGAAAAAACTAACGAACAAGACGAAAATGAAACAATTGAGTAAACTGGAAAGTGCTATTTTCTTGCTGGGCGGCGTGCTGATGGTTGTTGGTGCGGCTTGCTTCGCATTTGGTTTTTCACATCCGCAGCTGGTGCAGGTAACGAGCTGGGGGTTCCTGCTGGGCACCATACTGTTCAGTGTAATGCAGGCGATGCAGTTCTATGAGGGACCTTCGCTGGTTATCCACCGCCTGAAGCGCATGCAGTATGTAGCAGACATCTTCTTCGTGCTCTCAGGCATCTCGATGGTAGATACGGTGTATGCTTTCCTGCGCCGCTGGTTTGAGAATTATGAGACCTATATCACCTATTTCTATAATAAGTGGGTAGTCTTCCTCCTCATCGCAGCCCTGCTGGAACTGTATACCACGCATCGCATCTCTCATGAACTGAAGAAGGAAAACAATCAGTAATATAGAAGGACGAGAAAAAAGCTTTCGGTGGTCAATAGGAGTGCAAACAAAACATAAATCTTGTAAGAATGAATTAAATTGCAGCAATTTATTTCGTCAGTTCAAATTAAGATTGTATTTTTGTTCACCGAAAGTGATATAGATAGCTTATGAATAGAATATTTTACGCATTCATTGCCTTGATGGCACTTGCATCTTGTGCCAACAGTTACGATATCTCGGGTACTTCTAACGTAAGTACTCTGGACGGACGCATGCTGTACCTTAAGATACTGGAAAACAACGATTTCAAGAACGTGGATTCTTGCGATGTAGTGCATGGACAGTTCCATTTTCAGGGTTCTGTCGACTCTATGAAGATGGCGAATATCTTCATGGATGATGACCCTGTGCTGCCGCTGGTGCTGGAGAGTGGAAGCATTACGGTGAAGCTCGATGATACACAGCAGGTGGTAAGCGGTACTCCTATGAACGATAAACTCTTCGGATTCTTCAAGAAATACCAGCAGATTCAGAATCAGTTGCGCGAACTGGTACACAAGCACGACCAGGCTATCATGAACGGTAGCGATATGGTGGCTGTCAACAAGCAGCTGAACGAGGAATCCATCCGCCTTTCTGAGCAGGAAGACAAGCTCATCACTTCGTTTGTTACCGACAACTTCAACAATGTGCTGGGACCGGGCGTCTTCTTCCTCGTTACAATGGGCAACCAGTATCCGATGCTCTCTCCTTGGATTGAGGATATCATGAGCAAGGCTACCGACTATTTCAAGAATGATCCTTATGTAAAGGACTATTATAAGAAAGCTCAAGAGAATCAGGAGATTATGAACGGTACACGAGATGCGCAGAGCGGCATGCAGCCAGAGATGGAAGCGGCTCCACAGGTAAATCCTGATGCGGCTCCGGCACCTACAGCCAACGAACTGGCTGCGCCTACGATTCCTGAAAAACAGGAAGGTAAGGAGTAGAAACAGGGCTCTTTCAAGGTCTTGGGCATTAACATCTTGTAAAACTCTTCATTTTATAAGTTTAGTAATATGAAATTAATCAAGAATGGAACCATTATAAATGAGGGTCGCTCTTTTGTGGGCGACCTCTTGTTGGATGGTGAATTTATCAAGGAGATATATGAAGGCGAGGCACCCCGTGGCAATTACGATGAAGTCATCGATGCCTCGGGGTGTTTTGTTTTGCCGGGTGTGATTGATGATCATGTTCACTTCCGTGAGCCGGGACTTACGCAGAAGGCTGACATCGAGATCGAAAGCCGCGCTGCTGCCTTTGGTGGTGTGACCAGTTATTTTGATATGCCTAACACGATACCTCAGACTACCACTCTGGAGGCCTGGCAGGCAAAGCGGCAGCTGGGCGCTGAGAAGAGTCATGTGAACTACAGTTTCTTCTTTGGTGCTACCAATGATAATGTAAATGATTTTGAACAGCTCGATACGCATCGTGTTCCGGGAATCAAGCTCTTTATGGGCTCCAGTACGGGCAATATGCTGGTGGATAAATATGAGGCGCTGCAGGCTATCTTCAAGAAGGCGAAAGAGCTGGATTTGCCGGTGATGACCCACTGTGAGGATACCGAAATCATTAACCGCAACATGCAGCTGGCTAAGCAGAAATGGGGTGAAGACCCTGCCGTAGAACATCATCCGGAAATACGCAGCGAGGAGGCTTGCTATGAAAGCAGCCGTCTGGCGGTGCTGCTGGCTAAGGAAAGCGGGGCGCATCTCCATATCGCTCACGTTACTACGGCTAAGGAACTGGAGTTCTTTGGTAAGGATGAAAATATTACAGGCGAGGCTGTTGTGGCTCATCTCATGTTCTCGGACAAAGATTACGCTGTGAAGGGCGCACGCATCAAATGCAACCCTGCAGTAAAGACCGCTGCTGATCGAGAAGCTTTGCGTAAGGCGCTGATTAATGGTAAGATAACTGTAGTAGGTACCGATCATGCTCCTCATCAGTTGAAGGATAAACAGGGCGGTTGTGCCAAGGCTGCATCAGGTATGCCAATGGTACAGTTCTCGCTGGTAAACATGCTGAAACTTGTTGACGAAAAGGTAATCAGTATCGAGCGCCTGGTAGAACTGATGTGCCATAATCCAGCCCGTCTGTTCCATATCAGTCAGCGCGGCTTCCTGCGTCCGGGTTATAAGGCAGATGTCGTTGTGGTGCGCAAGGGAGAGCCTTGGAAGGTGACCGCAGAGGTGATTCAGAGCAAGTGTAAATGGAGCCCTGTAGAGGGTGATGAGTTTGCATGGAAAGTGGAACAGACTTTCTGTAACGGTAGTCTTATCTACGACAAAGGCGTGTTTAATGCCGCTTGCAGAGGAGAGGAACTGGAGTTCAGAAACAATTCCTGAAAATGGAAATCTTACGGGGATTGTAAAATAAAATATCGTATCGGATGCGAAGAATAGTATACAATATAAGCGAAATTGAGCCATATATCAACTGGCTATACTTTTATCATGCCTGGGGATTGAGTGGCAAACCTCGAGAGGAAAAGGAAAAACTGAAAGCTGAGGCGCTCGATATGCTCCATTCATGGGAAGGCGAATATCATACCTATGCCGTCTTCGGACTCTTCGAGGCGAACAGCGAGGGGGATGATATCTGGCTGGAAGGGCAGAAAGTCCGCTTCCCGATGCTCCGTCAGCAGCATCCGGCGGCTCAGGGAGAACCCAATCTCTGTCTGGCTGATTTCATCCGTCCTCTGGACAGTGGAATAACAGACCGGCTGGGTATCTTCTGCACGACGGTAGATGGCGGTCTGGAGAAGAAATATCGCTCGGACGACTACCTCAATATGATGGCACAGACACTCTGCGACCGGTTGGCTGAAGCCACGGCAGAAAAGTTGCACGAAGAGGTGAGACGCAGCATCTGGGGCTATGCTCCCGACGAGCAGCTGAGCATCGAAGACCAGCATCTGGAGCGCTATCAGGGCATCCGTCCGGCTATAGGATATCCTTCGTTGCCCGATACCAGTGCCAACTTCATCATCGACCAGCTCATCGATATGAGTCAGGTGGGCATCCGGCTCACCACAAGCGGAATGATGACGCCTCATGCCAGTGTCTCGGGGCTGATGTTTGCACATCCTAAGTCGCGGTATTTCGAACTGGGACGGATAGGAGACGACCAGCTTCGCGACTATGCACAGCGTAGAGGAGTGCCCGTGCAGGCAATGAAAACGTATCTTCAATCAAGTTTGATCAAGAAATGATAGCAAGAATATTGATACCCGTAGTGGTATTCACCCTGTTGCCGTATCTGTGGATATATAAAAGGTATGGCAAGTTACGGCTGAAGAGTCTCTGGCAGCGGGTGCTCTTCTGGTTGCCGGCTTTCGTGGTTATCGCCTACAGTGCATATATCACGATGCTGCCCAACTTCCTGCCACGCAATCCGGTGCTCATCGACATCTGGTTTGTGATAATGGCAGTATGTGCGGTTCCGCAGTTTGTCTTCAGCCTGTTCAGTGTCTTCGGTTGGTGCTGTATGCGGCTCCTTCACGGCCATCGCAACTGGGGCAAGCTCCTCGGACTGGTAGTGGGAGCGGTGGCGTTCTTCTGCTTTATCTACGGATTTACCGAAGGTTTTCCTAAGATGCAAGTCAAGCGTATCACCATCTATGTACCTAATCTGCCGAAGTCTTTCGAGGGCTATCGCATCGTTCAGTTCAGCGATATCCATCTCGGGTCATACTATGGCTGGCGTAGTCATCTGCCTCAGCGCGATATCGACAGCATTAATGCCGAAAAACCTGATCTGATTTGCTTTACGGGTGATTTACAGAATGTTACGCCCGATGAACTGCCTGAGTATCAGGCGCTGCTCAGCAGTCTGAAAGCTAGAGATGGTGTGATGAGTGTGCTGGGCAATCACGATTACACCTATTATATGGATGTAGATGATGAGCAGGAGATAGCTGCGCTCGAGAAGCGGATGCAGGACTTCCAGCGGAGTTGCGGATGGCGCCTGCTGATGAATGAGCATGTGGCGGTGCATAGAGGCGCTGACAGCATCTATGTAGCTGGTACAGAGAACTATGACAAACCAAAGCGAACCAACGTAAGGAAGGCGCTGTATGGCATCAGACCGGGCTCTTTCGTGCTGATGCTGCAGCATATTCCGAAGCAGTGGCGCGAGACCTGGCCTTCTACTATTAATAAGGAGAAGGATGAGGATGGCGATGTGATAGGACCTGACAGGAAGGATTCGCTGGTCGTAGCACCGCAGCTTACATTGAGCGGTCATACGCATGGGGGGCAGATCAGTATCCTGGGCTTGCGTCCGTCGATGTTTACTCCTTATGATTACGGCCTCTTCGAAGAGGAAGGTTGCCAGCTCTATACCACATCGGGTCTGGGCGGTACTGTTCCAATCCGCATAGGGGCTACGGCAGAAATCGTGGTCATCACATTAAAGAGAAAATAAGGAGTGTTGAATGTTAAATGTTGAATGTTAAATTATTCATTCTTAAATAAAAAATGAAGTACTTATATCGTCTGTATCAGCTTGTAATATGCTTGCCTATCCTGTTGGTAGCTAGTGTTTTAACCAGTCTATCTACCGTTTTGGGATGTATGCTGGGCAATGGCCATTTCTGGGGCTATTATCCCGGCAAGTATTGGTCCTGGCTTTGGGTCCGCATCCTCCTCCTGCCTGTAAAGGTGGAGGGACGTGAGCATCTCAAGAAGAACCAGAGTTATGTTTTCGTGGCCAATCATCAGGGCGCTTTCGATATTTTCCTGATATACGGTTTCCTGGGCAGAAACTTCAAGTGGATGATGAAGAAGGGCTTGCGCAAAGTACCTCTCATCGGTATCGCCTGTGAGTATGCGCACCACATCTTTGTAGACAAGAGCGGACCTTCTAAGATCCGTGCTTCTTATGACCGTGCTCGCGAGGTGCTTAAAGAGGGCATGTCGCTGGTGGTATTCCCAGAGGGTGCCCGTTCGTTTACGGGGCACATGGGCGTGTTCCGCCGCGGTGCTTTCATGCTTGCCGATGAACTGCAGTTGCCGGTATGTCCGCTTACCATCAATGGCAGTTTTGATGTGAAGCCTCGCATGAAGGACATCTACTGGGCTTTCTGGCATCCTCTGAAGCTCACCATCCATGAGCCTATCGAGCCGATAGGCAAGGGAGCTGACAATATCAAGAACCTGATGAACAAGAGCTATGAGGCGATCATGAACGGACTTGACAAGAAATATCAGGGGTTTGTAGAGAATCCGGACCAATAATTTCGGGTTTTTGCTTGTTATTTCAAAAATAAGTTGTAATTTTGCATCTGTATTACATTATATAGAATCAGAATCATTAAAATTAGAAGAAGTTATGAGTGATAGCATAGTAATCATTCCTACATATAATGAGAAGGAAAACATCGAGAAAATCATCCGTGCTGTCTTCGGTCTCGAAAAGCAGTTTGATATCCTCGTTATCGATGACGGAAGTCCTGACGGTACTGCTGCCATTGTTAAGGGCTTGATGGCTAATGAGTTTGCCGGTCGTCTGCATATCCTGGAGCGTTCGGGTAAACTCGGTTTGGGTACCGCCTATATCATGGGCTTCAAATGGTCATTGAAGCAGGGCTATGACTTCATCTTCGAGATGGATGCCGACTTCAGTCATGATCCTAATGATTTGCCTCGTCTCTATGCGGCAACTCACGATGAGGGGTATGATGTGGCTGTAGGCTCAAGATATATTTCGGGTGTGAACGTGGTCAACTGGCCTATCGGACGCGTATTGATGAGCTATTTCGCTTCTAAATACGTACGTATCGTAACCGGATTTAAGGTGAATGATACCACAGCTGGATTCGTCTGCTACCGACGTAAGGTGTTGGAAACCATAGATTTGGATGCTATCCGCTTCAAGGGCTATGCTTTCCAGATAGAGATGAAATATACGGCTCATCGAATAGGTTTCAAGATCAAGGAGGTGCCTGTCATCTTTGTTAACCGTCGTGAAGGTGTGAGCAAGATGAGTGGTGGCATCTTTGGTGAGGCTTTCTTTGGCGTGATGCGACTGCGCCTGGATGGCTGGTTCAAGAAATATCCGAAGAAGGATTAATACTCAGTAATCACTAATCAGTACTTGGATGGAAATCCAAAAGATAGAAAAAACATACGGGCGTTCGCCACAGGCGGATGCCCTCTTTGATTTGATGGGGAAGAAGTCGGTGCATTCCATTTTTCTCCAGGGTTTGCTGTGTTCTTCGGCTCCGATGTTCTTTGCTTCTCTGCAGGGGAAGATGAGGCGTTCGGTACTCTTCGTACTGGATGATGCCGATGAAGCAGGCTATTTTTATCACGATCTCACTCAGATGATGGGGCAGGAGAAGGTCTTCTTCTTTCCTTCCAGCTATCGGCGTGCCGTGAAATACGGGCAGCGTGATGCAGCGAACGAAATCCTACGTACAGAGGTGCTGGCGCGCCTCTCTTCGGGAGGACATTTCCTGGTAGTCACTTATCCCGATGCACTGGCAGAACTCGTTGTGGCTAAGCAGAATCTGGATGAACGGATTCTGAAACTGACTGTAGGCCAGCAGATTGCTCAGACCGATGTGGTTCATACTCTGCGCGATTTCGAACTTAAAGAAACCGATTATGTTTATGAACCGGGCCAGTTTGCCGTGCGTGGAAGCATCCTCGATGTCTATTCCTACAGCTGCGAATATCCGTTCCGTATCGACTTCTTCGGCGATGAGATTGACACCATCCGTACCTTTGATGTTGAGACCCAGCTCTCGCAGGCGAAGCGCACAGAGATAGAAATCGTGCCCGAACTCGCCCATATCGAGAGCAACAAGCAGTGTTTCCTCAATTTTCTCTCCGAAAGTACGCCAGTCGTTGCGAAAGACCTTTCTTTCGTTTGCGACCGCATCGGTCAGATCTATACCGAAGGCTTCTCATCGCAGAGCCTTACCGAGCAGCTGGAGGGAGCTACTGAGGTAGAGGCTGAGCGCATCAGACATGACATGAAGACCGAGCTCAACCTCGTTTCTCCGCTCGATTTCAAGAAGGCAGTAGCGGCTCATCTCCGTATCGAGTTCGGCAAGGTCGCTCCGTCAGAGAGTTCGGCTGTGATACCTTTCAATATCGCTCCACAGCCTCTTTTCCATAAGAATTTCAATTTGCTTTGTCAAACTCTGGAGGATTTCCTGCTCCAGGGTTACACCTTATATATATTGGCAGATAGCCAGAAGCAGCAACAGCGCCTGAAGGATATCTTTGAAAGCGAAGAGCTGAAGCGCTACGCCATCCGTTTTACACCGGTAGACAAGACGCTTCATGAAGGCTTTACTGACCATGACAAGAAGTGCTGTTTCTTTACCGATCATCAGATTTTTGACCGTTTTCATAAATATAACCTGCGCTCAGATAAAGCGAGAGCCGGCAAGATGGCACTCACCATGAAGGAACTGCAGGAGATGGAAGTGGGAGATTTTATCGTGCATGTAGACTTCGGTATCGGCAAGTTCGGCGGTCTGGTTAGGATTCCTACGGGCAACAGCTATCAGGAAATGATCCGCATCGTCTATACGAACAATGACAAGGTGGATGTTTCTATCCACTCGCTTTATAAAATCAGCAAATATCGCCGCAGCGATACCGGTACTCCGCCTCGTCTGTCTACACTGGGTACAGGTGCCTGGGATAAACTCAAGGACAAAGCTAAGAAGCGAATCAAGGACATTGCGCGCGACCTGATCAAACTCTATGCCCAGCGCCGACGGGAGAAGGGATTCGCCTTCAGTGCCGACAATTATCTGCAGCATACGCTGGAGGCTTCCTTCCTGTATGAAGATACGCCAGACCAGAATAAGGCTACTCAGGAGGTGAAGAAGGATATGGAGAGCGGCAGACCGATGGACCGTCTGGTTTGTGGCGATGTGGGCTTCGGCAAGACTGAGGTTGCCATCCGTGCAGCCTTCAAGGCAGCGTGCGACAGCAAGCAGGTTGCGGTGCTGGTGCCTACTACCGTTCTGGCTTTCCAGCACTATCAGACTTTCAAAAAGCGTCTGGAAGGCATGCCTGTAAGGGTAGACTATCTCAGTAGAGCCCGTACAACGAAGGAAACCAGAGAGGTGCTTGACGCCCTGAAAGAGGGTAAGATTGATATTCTCATAGGTACGCATAAGCTGATATCAAAGACCGTGAAATGGCATGACCTGGGACTGCTCGTCATCGATGAAGAGCAGAAGTTCGGTGTGTCTACCAAAGAGAAACTCCGTCAGCTCAAGGTAAATGTCGATACACTCACGATGAGTGCCACTCCGATTCCGCGAACCCTCCAGTTCTCTCTGATGGGCGCCCGGGATATGAGTATCATGCGCACTCCGCCACCTAACCGTTATCCGATTCATACCGAACTGGTAACGTTTAGTAGTGAAGTTATCTGCGATGCCATCAATTTCGAGATGAGCCGAAACGGACAGGTTTATTTCGTATGCGACAGAATATCCAAGCTTCCGGAGCTCAAGATGCTCATAGAGAAGCATATTCCAGACTGTAGGGTAGCAATCGGTCACGGACAGATGAAGCCTGAGGATTTGGAGAAAATCATCATGGGCTTTATCAATTACGATTATGATGTACTGCTTTCTACCACTATTGTAGAGAACGGTATCGACATTTCGAATGCCAATACGATTATCGTGAGCGATGCTCATCACTTCGGATTGAGTGACCTGCATCAGATGCGTGGACGCGTAGGAAGAAGCAACAAGAAGGCTTTCTGCTATCTGATGGCGCCACCTAAGAGTGCACTTACTCCTGAGGCGCGTCGCCGTCTGGAGGCTCTGGAGACGTTCAGCGAACTGGGTAGCGGCTTCAATCTCGCCATGCAGGACCTGGATATCCGCGGTGCGGGTAATCTGCTGGGCTCTGAGCAGAGCGGTTTTATGGAAGATCTGGGTTATGAAACCTACCAGAAGATTCTCTCTCAGGCTGTCACAGAGTTGAAGAACGAGGAGTTCTGTGATCTTTATCAGGAGAAGATGGATGAAGGTGCCCAGCTTACGGGTGATGATTTCGTTGACGATTGTGGCATAGAGAGCGATCTGGAGATGTATTTCCCTCAGACTTATGTGCCGGGTGACAGTGAGCGCATGCTCCTTTATCGTGAACTGGACCGTCTGGAGAGTGATGAGGAAGTAGAGGCTTACCGCAAGCGTATGATAGACCGTTTTGGTCCTGTGCCTCATGAAGCAGACGAACTGATGCATGTGGTAGGTCTGCGTAGGGTAGGCAAGAAGCTAGGTTGCGAGAAGATTATTCTCAAGCAGGGCTATATGCAGATGCAGTTTGTGAGCAATGTAAACAGTCCGTTCTACAGAAGTCAGATGTTTAACCGCATACTCGCTTACGTTACCAGTCATATTCAAGATTGTGTTCTGAAGGAAAAATTCAACAAGCGAATGCTTCGCATCAATGATGTGAAGACTGTAGGGCAGGCTGTAAATCTGTTGAATCAGATATCGCAGATAGATTTAGGTAATGAAAAGAAATAATCTGTGTCTACAGTCTATGGGTAAAATCCTGTATCAATTGTGGAAGTAGACAATAAAACAGACTGTTGATTTATACTGAAAGGTTATAAATCAGACAACGTTACATGATGATATGTCAACTTTACATGATAATATGTTTCAGTTTAGTGTATAAAAAAAACATTGGAATCTCAATATCCCTATTGAACTCCAATGTTTTATTTTTTTGTATAAGTAAAAGATGATGATAAGCGTTTCACAACGCATTTTGAATTTTTCTGTTGCAAAGATACTATTTTTCATTATAATATAGGGGTAATATTTTGTATTTTATGGGGTAATATTTGATTAAATTTATAAAAATGAAACTGAAAACACATTTATATAACAAATAATACCTGTAGAATGAACTATTTTATGGGATAAAAATAAAAAATAGTGGAAAAACACATAAAAAAGTTCTTTATTTCATTTTTTATTTGTACCTTTGTTCAGGCATACAACAATTTTAAATATATATATAAACATGAGACAGAAAAAGTACATCTTAAGCGAGCAGGAACTTCCTACTCAGTGGTACAACATTCAGGCAGATATGCCTAACAAACCATTGCCACCGTTGAACCCTCAGACACACCAGCCAATGAATGCTGATGATTTGTCACACGTATTTAATAAGGAGTGCTCAAAGCAGGAACTTGATACAGAGCACGCTTGGATTGATATTCCGGAAGATGTGCTGGAGAAGTACACCTTCTACCGTTCAACCCCTCTTGTACGTGCTTACGCCCTTGAGGAGGCACTCGGTACTCCGGCGCATATCTATTTCAAGAATGAGAGTATCAATCCGTTAGGCTCTCATAAAATCAATTCAGCCATTCCTCAGTGCTACTACTGTAAGCAGGAGGGTGATACCAATGTCACTACAGAGACTGGTGCAGGCCAGTGGGGTGCAGCCCTCTCTTATGCAGCAAAACTCTACGGCCTGGAGGCTGCAGTTTATCAGGTAAAGATTACCATGCAGCAGAAACCATACCGTTCCAGCATCATGCGTACGTTTGGAGCCACAGTAGAGGGTTCTCCTTCCATGAGTACACGCGCAGGTAAGAACATTATCACACGTGATCCTCATCATCCTGGTTCCCTCGGTACTGCCATCAGTGAGGCTGTTGAACTGGCTACAACCACACCGGGCTGTAAGTATACGCTGGGTTCTGTGCTCAATCATGTGGCACTTCACCAGACCATTATCGGTCTAGAGGCAGAGAAGCAGATGGCGATGGCAGGTGAGTATCCTGATCAGGTGATTGCTTGTTTCGGTGGTGGTAGTAACTTTGGTGGTATTGCCTTCCCATTCCTCCGTCACAACTTCACAGGCGAGCGCCATACTGAGTTTATTGCTGCAGAGCCGGAGAGCTGTCCTAAGCTGACTCGCGGTAAGTTCGAGTATGATTTCGGTGATGAGGCAGGTTACACTCCATTGCTGCCAATGTTTACTCTGGGTCATGATTTCAAGCCTGCCAACATTCATGCAGGTGGTCTCCGTTATCATGGTGCTGGTATGATTATCTCCCAACTTCTGAAGGATGGTTATCTGCATGGTGTAGATATCCCTCAGCTGGAGTCATTCAAGTCAGGTATGCTCTTCGCTCAGACCGAGGGTATCATTCCTGCTCCAGAGAGCTGTCATGCGATTGCAGCCACTATACGTGAGGCGCTGAAGGCTAAGGAAGAGGGCAAGGAGAAGGTTATCCTGTTCTGTCTCTCAGGTCATGGTCTTATCGATATGCCGTCTTACGATAGCTTTATCAATGGCGATTTGCACGATTATTCTGTGAGTGATGAAGAAATCCAGCAGTTCCTCAAGGATGTGCCGAAGGTTGACTAAATTATAGTTAACAGTATATAGCAAACAGTTGACAATTATTCTTTGAGATATATTGAAATAACAATATCACATTATAAAAGAAGCCAGGCTGCGAAAAGCAACCTGGCTTTTTATTTAGAGATTCTGTTCTCTTTTATTTAGAAATTCTATTCTCAGTTCGAGACTTCAATCTTTCATTAGAAGTTCAACCACTCTTCGATAGCCTTAGCGATGACATCGAAGCTTGTGGTAGGCTCGAAGCGGGCTACAACCTGACCCTTCTTGTTAACGAGGAACTTGGTGAAGTTCCACTTGATATCGGCACTCTCCTTGTAGTTAGGATCAGCCTCGCTCAACATCTTGTCGAGAACAGGGTAGAGAGGGTGGCTCTCGTCCCAACCAGCAAAGCCCTTACATTCTTTCAGAAATTTGAAGAGAGGGGCAGCATCGTCTCCGTTTACCTTGATCTTCTTGTAGCGCTGGAACTCTGTGCCGTATGTAAGCTTGCAGAACTGATGAATGCTTTCATCTGTACCAGGGGCTTGCTGACCAAACTGGTTGCAAGGAAAATCAAGTATTTCGAAACCTTGAGAATGATAGGTCTCATAAAGTTTCTCCAGTTCCTCATACTGAGGGGTGAAACCACACTTTGTAGCGGTGTTAACGATGAGCAGCACTTCGTTGGCATACTCCTTGAGGGAAACATCCTTTCCCTTTCTGTCTTTAACAGAAAATTCGTAAACAGTTCTCATTTTTTTTATCTTTATGTATGTGTTATCTATATTTCCGATCTCAACTTATATAATCTAGAGTGCAAAGATACTACTTTTCTCTTAGAATACTTCAAGAGTTTTTTTAAAAATTCTAAAAATCGAACAAAATCATAGATGAAGGAATAAGCGTAATATATATAATGTAGATAGATATTGTATATCTGGGTAAACAGATACCATATAGCTGAGTATATAGATATCGGTTAGACTATAGAATATAGAAGAATAAAATATGTAGACGATATAACTACACAATATCAGTATGAAACAGTATAAAAAAATGCAGGATTTTCACAAACCCTGCATTCTTTTTTTCTTTACCTCTTTTTCCTCAAAAAACAAAGAAAAAGAGGTTTACGATTAATCTATCATTTAACTTTTCTAAGAACTTGTTGCAAAGATACTACATTTTCTTGTAACACCAAACTTTTTCTCAGTTTTTTTTTCAGTAAAAAGGAAAAATTAACCAAATACCCCCCCATTTTTATACTTTTTTGCAATATTCGGTCAAAAAACAAAGCAAAACGGCTCAATTTTATGACTATTCTGCTTTTTTCCTTGTTTGAACGTTTTGCTGTGTACGATAACGAAGAAGGCTGTGTCCGGCAACAACTGAAGATATGTCCTATAATATGTATTACTTTTTTATCAATACAGATAAAAGCAGCCATCAGTAATGATGACTGCTTTCATCTGTAATGATGCGGGCTATCCCTGCGTTCTGTTTCGGTATTCAGTAGGCACGATACCCGTTTCTTTCTTGAATACCTTTGAGAAATACTTAGGGTCAGTAAAACCTACTGCGAAGGCGATACTGGTCAGTGTATCGTCTGTATTGCGCAATATCTCGCATGCCTTCTTGATACGTATATGGCGAACGAAGTCTACCGGTGTCATTCCGGTCGTTGCTTTCACCTTATTATATAGTACGCTTCGGCTCATACCGATTTCGTTCGAGATGTCATCAATCTTGAGTTCCGGGTTGCCTGCATTTTCAACAACAAACCTGAAGATACGCATCATGGTTCTGTCTTGAATCTGTGCCGCCATAAATGCCAGCTCGCTGTTTGGGTCAACCGCTTCGTTCTCGGCACTAGTTTCAGCCTGGTTAAGAGCAGGCAGAGGAGCTGCTGCAGGCAGTATTCTCAGGGCTGCTATGGCATCTTTATCGCCAGTTTCCTTCAGTTTTCTGATGACATCCATCTGAATGTTGCGGCGCTGGGTGAGGATAGCCTCTATTCGGCCGAGCAGATAAGGGGTAGAGAATGGCTTGGTGATATAGGCATCAACACCTTCATCAAAGCCTCGCTGCTGGTCTTCTACGCTTGCCTTGGCCGAGAGAATCATCACTGGGATGTTGTTGAGGGTGGTATCCTGCTTAATCTCGTGAATCATCGACAAACCATCCATCACAGGCATGGTAACGTCTGTAAGGATAAAGTCGGGCGTCTCCTTGCGTGCCATTACCAAGCCAGCCTTTCCGTTCTCTGCGAGCAGCACGTTATAGGTAGGCGAGAGGATACTGTAGAGGAACTTGCGCAGGTCGGCATTGTCTTCAACTACCAGTACCGTCTGGTCTTTGTATTCCGCTTCTTCTTGTGCTTCTTTCTGTTCCTTGCCCATTTCTTCCAGTCGTTCAGCCTCTTCATCCTTTTCTTCTTTCTGTTTGTTTACTTCTTCCAGATAGTCGGATGCATTGCGGTCGTCAATCTGTCCGTTCTCTTTCTCCCTTTCTGCCAGGTCGTAATCTTCCTCGCTCAGACCGCTGTTCGTATGGAAGTCTGCCTTGTTGCCATATCTCTGAACCTTGTCCAGCATTACCAGCATTTCGTTGGCATTGTCTACTACCATTCTCAGCAGTTCCTTGCCCTTTCGGGTGATACCCGGCTCGGTATCTAGAATGGTTTTTACCGGGGCTCCGATGAGCGTTAGAGGGGTTCTCAGACGGTTGGCAGCATCGTTATAGAACTCGTTCTTCAGCACGCTCATCTCGTGGGTTACGTTCTCGCGCTGGCGCTGGTTGTAGGTATAGAAGATTGCGCCTACGATACCGAAGAGCAGAAGCAGCATCAGAAATTTGCCCCAGATGCTTTCCCAGAAGGTAGGGCGCACTTCGATAGGCAGTTCTGCCACATACTTGCTCCATACACCGTGAGAGTTGGTGGCTCTCACCTTGAGTACGTAATCGCCATGACTGATACGGTTGAAGCCGATGGTATGGTTGCTTCCGTTTGATATCCACACGCCTGGAGCTGTATAACCATCTATGCGATAGAGGTATTTGGTCTGATACTTGCGCTGATAGTCGAGCGATGCGAAGTTGATGGTCAGATTTCGCTTGTTGGCAGGAATCACCACTTTATCCTTGTGCAGGATAGGTTCCGACTCCTTCTCTCCGCTATAATGGAGGGAACAGAAGATGACTTTAGGCTGGTAGTTGCTCTTCTTCAGCGTAGCCGGATTGAAGGTAATCAGTCCCATCGGGGTACCTACCGAGATGTTGTTGCTTGCCGGATCGTGGTAAGGACGGCTTTGCGAGAACGACATGTTGAAGTCGAAGTCGTTAGGTCCGAACACATTGCACTGGCCCGTTTTCGGGTTTACGCAGTCGATACTCGACTCTCTGATTACCCAGATTCTTCCCTGGTTGTCTTCTACCATGCCCTGTACGATGCCTTCGTTAACATCGATGGCATGGAAGTATTTCATCTTCAGGTTGTCTTGCAGGAGCGATTTGCTCACAATCTCTTCCATCAAACCGCCCTGTTGCGAGATATACATCTTGCCGCTGGTGTGCTCCATGATATTGTTCATATCGTTTGCAGCCAGACTTGTTGTATCGTTCGGTATGTAGTAGGTCTTGTGGTAATTGATCTTTCTTGCGTTTGTAAAGGCATCACTGAAGGTGATGAGACCGTCTGTGGTTCCTACGAGAATGGTTCCCGTAGTGGTGCAGCAGATGCGGCGTATGCGGTCGTAGTGCTGTTTCTCCCAAGGCAGTCCGTTTCGTTTACTGATGAAGCTGATACTGCCGTCTGCCGCCTCGTTAACAAGTGCCAGCCCACCTCCGTAGGTACCTATCCAGATACGTCCGGTGCGGTCGGCTACAATGTCTTGTATCTTGTCGAACGGCAGCGATGACGGGTTGTTGGCATCATAAACAAAGTGTCTTACCTGCATTTTATCTATCAGATAGACACCATTTCCGTCGGTTCCTATCCATGCTCTTCCCTTGATATCGAAGTGGATAGACATGATGCCCTTCTCGGTGAAGTTTACCTGCTGTGGCACAATCTGTCCGCTTGGCGACAGGTATCCGATGCTTTGGTAGGATGCGTTGAGCACCTGGATTATACCATTGTAATAACCAGCCCAGATATGTCCGTCTGGCGATGCATTCACCGAGAACACTTCGTCTTCGCCCACATCCAGCTTGTTGATAATGTAAGGGTGATATTTGAAGACTACCTGTGTCAGGTCGTGAGAGCCTGTCAGCCAGAGGATTCCCTGGTCTGAGAGTACATATTTCGTAATCTTCGGTATGCGGTAGTTGCCCGATGAATTGCTTCTCAGCAGATAAGGCACCAGTTTTCCTGCCTTGCGGTCAAAATAACTGAAGGTTCCTCCTCTTGGCACTACCCAGAGGGTCTTGTGTTCATCTTGTGTGATGAAATTGCTTTCGCAGGTTGTGCGGTCCATCGGGTCGTCCTGGTCGGCAAAGAGCCACTGTGTCTGTCCGGTCTTCGGATTGACAAGGGTTACTCCTATACCGTCTGTAAATGCCCATACCATACCGAAATCATCGATATAAATCTTCTTTACCTCTGCCAGAGGCTGACTCGGGCTCTGTACGTTGATGATATCAAACTTGAAGGTGCGCGGGTTGTAGATTACTACACCCAGGTTGGTTGCCATCAGAAGCTGGTAACCTGTATTTTTCAGTTGGTTGATACGGGTTACGCCTTCTGGCATTGGTATCATGGTGAGTCGGTTCTGCAGGTCATATTTTGCCAGTTTACCGTCTTCAGTTGCCAGGAACTCATCTTCTCCCACCCCTCTGAGCCATTTGAAAGGCAGTTTGCTTGGAATTTTCGAATGATATATGTATGCGCCTTTGTCGGTAAGCACCCATTCTCTTCCGTGTATATCTTGATGGATGTACCATACATTTCCGCTTCTGAGTCCCTTTTCTCCTACTTTGATGAGTTCTATGTTCCGCTCATCAAAGGTTCTTCCTGCTGATCGGATGATGTATTTTCCATTTTCTGAAGTAAACCATGTAGCTCCGTTTTTCAATGGGTATACCTGGCTCACGCGCAGGTCGATGTTGAACAGTTCGTTGAATTTCTGTCCAACAGCAAAGAACCGGCAGAAGTGGGTATCGTATACGTAGAGCTTGTGGTCGTATGTGATACACCACACGTTGTTGTTATAGGATGGTTCTATTTTCAGTATACGGTTGGTTGACAGAACGTCAATATCATCCGGGTTGTCTCTGAAAGTATGAAACTTGTAGCCGTCATAGAACGACAGTCCGTTCCATGTACTGAACCACATGAGGTTGTCTTTACCTTGTTGGAGGTCTGAGATGGTATTGGCAGCGAGTCCGTCTGTGATAGAGAATTTTCTCACATCGCAGTAGGGTACAGCTGCTGTCATAATGGTAGAGAGCAGTCCTAATAGGGTGATATATAATTTTCTTTTCATCATTTTTATTCGTATACGTTTATTAATCGCAACAAAGGTAGTGAAAATAAATGAGATATCGTAGTTTTAGGTGTATTTTTTTATGTTATTGCATTAAATTATTCCACTTTTCGTGTTATAGGGGTAATATTTGGTTGATTTGCTGGTGGTTCCTTCTTATGTTATGCCTGACAAAAAAACTCCCCCGATAAATGAATATCGGGGGAGCAGTAGGGATATGTTGTATTGAATTTGATTACTTCTGAATCATCTTCTTTCCGTTCTTGATGACTACACCCTTGTAAGCCTTGGTTACCTTCTGGCCTGCGAGGTTGTAAACAGGAGCGTTCTTTGCAGCTTCATCTGTTGTTATGTTAGTGATGCCGGTAGTTGATGCTGTAGGAGCTACAGTAGGAGCGAGTTCTATCTTGGTATTGAATGGAATGATGATACCTGTATAGTCCATTGCAGTCTCCGTATTAGGTTTGTAACCAAGTTTGAACTTGTCGAAAATCTGCATTGTCTTTTCGGCATCTGTGTAATAGTTTGTGTATTCGCCTTCTACTGCCTTTACGAGAGTAACATCTTTGATAGTAACAAGTTTGCATGCATTTTCCTGTTTTGCAGCCTCTTCTACCGTCATTTCGATAGGTTTGACAATACCATCTGTAACTTTGATGTCTGAAGCAGCAATGTTAACTAACTCTGGGAGTTTTTTAAATTCATCATAAGAAGCCTCAATTGTTCCATTGAGAATTTGACCTGCTTTATAAGACAGAGAACTCTGGTAGATGTCTATACCACCAGTCTCATCAACGATATAGATGTCGCCAGTGCCTACATATTGTACCTGTGCATTCTTTAAAGTCAAAATAGCTTTATTGCCGGCACCAATAGCTTTAAATGCAGCAATGTTATCTACCTTCTTTGTTTCTATAGGTTTGGCAGAACCCTTTTTCCAGATCAGAATTTTTTGGATTTGGTCATTGTAGGCATTTGTAACTTTGATGGTATATACCGTATTGGCAGCCTGGTTGTCTGCAGCAATTTCGTACTGGTGTGTACCTTTAGCACCTGTTGTTTGTGTACTGACAGCTTTATTACCAACAAAAATGTTTCTGGTAGTGTTACCAGATCCTCCAGCAGGGCTGATAATATCAATTCTTTCTACATCAAAGTCAAACTTAGGAAGGTTGATATATGCGTCCTTTTTTCCATAGATGATGGCATTGTTTGATGCAAGATAGTATGCTTTTTCCGGTGCACTGACCGTAATGGTATACGTGCCATTGGTGAAATCTGTTGCATTGGTAATGCCTTGTGCTTTAGAGGCTGGCAGTTTCCAATTGTTTCCTGCAAAGTCAAAAGTTACTTCCTGTGCAAACGTAACGCTAGTTACGAATGCCAGAACCAATGATAATGAATAGCGTAAAAATTTGTTCATAACTTAATAATTTAAAAGGTTTAACGTATAATTAATAAACTGTTGAAACTCATTTTTTTGAGCGCATTCTTAGAATTTACTTTGTGCTAAAAGCATGTTCTTTGAATAATTACTTATTTATGATGCAAAGATACGAAAAATATCGATACAATGTGTTAAGAAGGTGTTAAAACTTTGATACAGAGAAAGAAATATCATCAAAACCGAGAGAAATACCATCAAAAAAGGCGGCTGTTTTTGAAAGAATAGGGATTTCCCCCTCAGTTTGTATCCTTTTCCCCTTTGATGCAGACGAGAAATCCACTACCTTTGCATCGGGTTCAAGAAAGAATGCTGTTCTTCAAGAGCTCAATAAATTAGAAGATATAAGGATATAAATAACTTAACTGATAAATTGATATGAAAAAGTTTACTACTCTTCTCACAATGGCTTTCATAGCTTTGATGAGTATCTCATTCACCTCATGTGATGATGATTCTGATATTGCATACACCCTCGATGGTACATGGAAGGGTAATATGTTGGTAGAATATGGTAATCACAATGCCCTCTACTCGGTAATCCGATTCGACCAGAATGATGGCATCTATTCCGGTACAGGCTATTGGATCGATTACTTTGATAGAGATTATTGGCATGGTAACAATTATATAGCAAACCGTATTACCTGGACAGTACGCAACAGAAACATCTATATCACTCTTCTTGATGAGAATAGTGATGTTGTGATTTACGACTATGCTCTGGGCGACCGCAAGTTCTCTGGATATGTAGAGGCTGATAACGGCAACCGTGCTTATTTCGAGCTTTATCGCGATTCTTACAACTGGCGCGATGATTATGACTGGGGTTACGATGATGGCTGGGGCTACAGCAAGCAGCATTCGGGCTTGGAGAACACCCAGATTGTTTCTCGCGGAGCTAAGGATTCTGTAGAGTATGTTAAGGTGGCAGATGATAATCAGAAGCCTGTTCGCCGCTTTGTAGTGAAGTAAGGCAATAAGGAATTTAGTTTGAAGAAAGGAAACAAGATATGAAAAAGTTTAATCGGATATGGATGTGGATGGCGATAGCTGCAACATCTTTCTCATTTACCTCATGTGATGATGATGATTATTGGCATGATGATTATTACTGGTATGATGACTATAATCATGGTGGCTGGGGATGGAATCAGGGCGACTGGAACAACGGTTCTAACGGCTCTCAGGATGATTACCTACTGTCGGAGGCTCAGACTCTTACAGGCGACTGGAGAGGCTCTGTGATGCTCTCTGAACTTGCAGAGGACGGCCAATCTCGCAATAACTACAGTTTCAATGCCGAGATGACGTTCTATCAGGCGGGTGATAAGGTTAACTCGCTCAGTGGTAATGGTGTAGAAGTGGATTATGCCGATGATGGAAGCAATGAATCCCAGACTCTGAAGTTTACCTGGTACATCGATAAGAATGGTGATATTTATATCCGTTATAATGATTCTGGTGCTACCTATGTGATGGATGCAGGTGCTAAGCAGTATGGTTTCTATCTGGGTGATGAAAGGGGCCAGGATGTGTTCTATGGTTATATGATAGGAATAGGTAAGGCTAAGGGTGATGTGATGCAAATCGATTTAGTGCGCTACAATCCGAGTGGAGCCCGTAAGAAGACCCGTTCTGCTGCAACCGATTCTGTAGCTCCTAGCTTCGGTAAGGCTACCGGTAGGGCATTCATGCCACATGCTATCAAGAAGTTGCCGAGAAGATGATGATATAAACCAAGAAATCCGCTCTCTCATTGATTTGAGAGAGCGGATTCTTTGTTTGTATATAGCCTGATTTATTTGAAGCCCCAAAGTTTCTTGAGAGCTTCTGCATCTACGTTTTCTACATCCTTCTCTATTTCATCAGGGAGATTACAGAAGAAGTCGATGCCAGTTTTGTCTTCCAGCGTCTTGATGTTTACCACATAGTTGCCGAGCTGGTCGCCTTTTTCAAATGCCTTGTCCTCGTGAGGGAACCAGTAGCCGAAAGCACTGTAGCTATACTGCTTGGTCTTCTGGATATACTCTTTCTTCAGCACGGCAACAAAGAAATACTTTGGTATTGGGATATAGCCTGGCTTCTGGGTTTCGCTAGAAGCACCCTTCTTCTTCCAGCCCAGGAGATTACTCTCGCTGCCTACCGGGTCGATGGTACCGCCCTTCACGATGAAGAGGGTATCTGAGTCAATCTTCGGAGCCAGCTTGCGCAGCTCATTCTCCATATTAAACCAGGTGCCATGCTGGTTGAAGTTGCTGTACTGTGGCTGCATGTTGGTCATGAAAAATGTCTGCTTCTGCTGGGTAAGGTTCAGCTTGCGGTCAGCAGAAGGGCAGATATGACCATGGTCAAAGCCTTGAGCTGTAGGAGTAGGGTCTTCTGTGAAATCTGTGATTCCCCATTGTTCTTTCAGATCCGTATCCCATGGATACTGGCGTTCTACTCTTGTATCGGCTTCCCATCTCTTTACATTTTGTGCTGTGTTTCCTGTGTGGAAAGTATAGCAGCTCCATCTCTGGCTCTTCATGTTGTCATCCCATTCTGTAGAATAGTTCAACATACCTGTTGTATTATCCATGTGAACGATGGCATAGCTGCTGCCATTGTTCTTGAGCTTTGGGAACTCCAGACCGCCGATAGCGTTTCTTACCACTTGTGGCATGTTGGCAGTAGCCACATTCTTGTTTGTATTGTTCTTATCGGTTGACTCACCACCGGTATTGCCACCCGTATTACCGCCACCGGTAGTACCACCGTTTTCAGGAAAATAGAACTGCAGGGTATCGTCAGTGCCGCAGGCAGAGAACGTCATCGCAGCAAGGAGTGCGAAGATTAAAAACTTAGTATGCTTCATAATTCTCGATAATGTTTTGAAGTTAAAGATTAAGTACTTTCTATATAATAATGTATGTAGAAATCGATTGCATGAGGATAGAATAGAGAAAAAAAGTGCATTCCTACGTATATGCAACTACGCTGGAATGCACTCAGTATCTTTGCGATAATAAATATATCCTTATAAAAAAGGTATATTATTACTTCTTCAATTTGCCGTAACGGTTCATGAAGCGGTCTACGCGACCCGCTGTATCAACGAGCTTGCTCTTACCTGTGTAGAATGGGTGAGATGTGCTAGAGATTTCAATCTTAACAACTGGATAAGTCTCGCCTTCGAACTCAACAGTGTCGTTAGTCTTGCATGTAGACTGAGAGAGGAACATATCGCCGTTAGACATATCCTTGAATACTACAGGACGATAATTCTCTGGATGAATACCTTTTTTCATTTTTCTTTTTTATTTTTATTGGGTTATTAAAATTAGACGTCATGGGGATGCTTGTTGCATCATTTCGTGTCCCTTATCGGGGCATGCCCATTATAGCCTGTTATCAATTTCAGGCTGCAAAGTTACGCTTTTTTCCTGAAACCACCAAATTTTTCCTCTTCTTTTTAAGAAATATTTGAGAAATGAGCATAATACGTAGGTTCGCGTTCCCTCCTGACACCTATGTTTTTAATGGATGAAAAGAAATCCCCATCGCCTCTGTTTGTGTCGAGGACGGTGGGGATTGGTATTTTTCTCTAATATATAATATCTACTTAGGGAATTACTTGATAATCGCTGTGCTGCCAAATGTTACAGTGAAGTCATCGATGAGAACATCACCGCCTGGCTTCTGTGCATTCATAATGACGAAGCAGTATGTGCCATCAGCAGAAATTGTGAGTGTTTGTTCTACTAGTTTCCACTCTGTATTCTTGAGTTCGTTAACGTAATCACCATATATATAATTGCCTACTTTTCCATCTGTAACAGGAACTAAACCTGGACGGACAGAAGCGCCTTTTTCTGTTACGGCTTTAGCATAGAACTTAACTTTGTATTCGCCAGCCTTGAGTGTTATTTCTTTATAGCCTAAGCGCTTGTTCGCACTAGCAGATCCGCCTACTTTTACTGAGTACTTGCCGCTATGAGCGTCTTCGCTCTGAGAAAGGGTAGCATTGCCTGCAGTAGAAGCTGTTTTCCAGTTGGTTGGTTTACCATCTGCCCAAGTCTCGAAGCCGCCATTCTCGCCTGTTGCTACCTCGCCTGGTGTTGGATCTGGCTTAGGGTCTGGGTCTGGCTTAACCTCACCACCGCCAGCGCTGGTCTTGCCGTTCACGGAGATGAGTTTACCGCCCTGGTTGGTCTCTGGGGTGTTGCCCATGTAGTTGATGAGCTTGGCGCAAACCACAATCTCGTCGCCTTCCTTCAGTGTCATGTCGCCTTCCTTCCACTTCTCGCCACCGAAGTAGTAGATGCGGAAGATGTAGAACTGGGTGCTGTTGGCATCATCGGCAATATAGAATGATCCGTTGCCGTAGGATGCAGAGAACTGCTCCTTGATGCTCTGTACCTTACCCTTGATGTAGAACTCCTTGTCTGAAACCACGCCCGGTTCCAGGGCTGCGGTGTACTTCTGCGCTGCTACACTGTTGAATGGGTTGGCTGCAGAACCATCGCCCTTTGCCGTGCCTGTGATGTCGCCACTGCCTGAGCCATCGGCTGTCTTGCCGTTCAGGGAAACCAGATAGGTTTTGTTGGCTACGGTCTCTGGGGTGTTGCCCATGTAGTTCATCACCTTGGCGCAAACTACCACCTCGTCGCCTTCCTTGAGTTCAGGGTCGCTGGCGGTCCACTTCTTGTTGCCCAGATAGAGTGAACGGAAGATGTAGAACTTCTCGCTGCTCTCGTCATCGGCGATGTAGAACGAACCGTTGCCGAAGCTGGTAGAGAACTGCTCCTTGATGCTCACTACCTTGCCCTTGATATAGACCTCCTTGTCAGACTCCACGCCTGCCTCCAGGGTATTGCAATAGTTGATAGCTGCAATGCTGTTGAATGGGTCGGCAGCAGTACCTGTACCCTTTGGTTCGCCCTCTGTGGTGCCACCGGCATCAGGCTTGGTAGGCTGTGTGTAAGGTTCTGGCACATCCTCGCAGCTGCTGAATGTGAAGGCAGCCATAGCCGCCATCAAAACTGAAAATATATACTTTTTCATATTATTGTCTTTTTAAATATTGTTACTATATTTATAATCAGTAATTACTTGATAGAGATGATTTGGTTACCAGCGTCAATTTCCTTTTTGCCGTTGTAATCAAGCAATTTGCCATAGATAAGCACCTTCTTGCCCGGTACAAGGATATCCTTGGTTTCCTCTGTCCATTTGGCACCGTCGATATTGAAACCACGGAATACCTCGAGGGTCTTGCCTTCTGTTTCTTTACCATCGTCTGATATGATGTAGTTGGCATTGCCGTAGTTGAGATCAACATTTATCACCTTTACAATGATACCTGTGGTGTAAACTTTTTCTTCACCTGCTGTACCGGCATTGATCTTCTCTAGTGCCTGAGCCACAGTGTAAGGCTTCTCCAATGTACCGCCTGTTTCTGATGCTTTCAGATCATCCGTGCTGCGAAGCACAATCTGCCAGGTGTTATTGTAACGGGTGAAGATACCGGTGATATCGAATACGCCCTGTGGAACCACCTCGTTGGCAAACTTAGAATAACCCGAGTTGCGCACTACCAGATTGCTGCTGCTGATCTTCTTGCCCGTTTCGGCATCAATCAGTTCCAGGCTCGTATTGGTATCATCTGGCGCCCATACGTTTGTACCGTTGGCTGAAGCAAACTTCACCTTCTTCAGGGTCATCAGCTTGCCCACGTTAGCCTCCATATAGGCTGCATCAGTAAGCTTTGTCAGGTCAAACTCCTCTGGCACTACCGTGCTTGCATCCGCCTCGCCAGGGTTCAGAATCTTGAAGTGCTCGTTCCAGATGGCACGCTCTATCTTTCCCATACCCAGACTTCCGTCTGAGATCTTGGTATTCACACCGCCAATCTGAGGCAACTTCTTGTAACTTCCGATATAGAGACCCTTCAGGTTTACGAGAATCTCCTGACCAACAGGAAGATACCCCGACAGACCACTTCCGTTGATGGCAATGATGATAGCGCCGGATGCATCCTGTACGCTCACCTGGTTGTAGATATTGCCACTGACATCATTGCCCGTCACTACCGCCTTGATCATCATGTCCTTCTCAATCAGCTTGTAGCCATTGTCGCTGTTGATAATCGTAGCAAACTGGGTCTTCAAATCTGCTATGCTGATTACATTCTTCTCCCTCAGGCTGTTGTTGCCCCATGGAGATGCAGGCACCTTCTCGGTCAGGTCTGGGTCAGCATAACCGTCGCCCATACACGACCCCAGGGTCAGTGCCAGGAATGCCAATGCTATGAATTTTATCTTTTTCATTGTTCTTTCTTTTTATTGTTATAGAGAAACGGGATTGCTCCCTGTTCTTTATGTTAAAGAGAAACTGCTCTTTAGAATCTGTAAGATACCTGGAACATGCCGTTGGTACCCCAGGTGTAATACTTCTTAGGATTCTTAGAGAACTGGTAGAGGCGTGGATTCTTCATGTTGCCGTTAGCATCCACTGTATAGCTTGAACGTGAGTTCTGCTCATATCCGCCTGTTACGATGGTCTGGTTGTTCAGCAGGTTGGTAATCATGAGGTTGAAGTTGAGAGAACCCTTCTTCAGTCTCACGCTTTTGCCTATGCTCAGGTCAACCATCCATCCTCCGTGACCCTTCTCCTGGGCTACAGCATCCTCAGTCCAGCTCATACCGTCGAGTGTAGTAGGAGCAAAGATTTCAGGGAATGCCTTGTGGGCAGCCTGGCGGTTGGTCAGCACCTTCTCATATCTGTAGCTTGGAGAATAAGAGAGGTAGATGCGGTCGTAATAGTTGGCATTGAGGTTGACGAACCATCCGTTTACATGGGCATCGAGACCGATGCTTCCCACTGTGAGCGGTGTGCCACTCTCGCGCATATTCATCACGTAAGCCTTGTCCTGGTAAACCTCAGCACTCTTTGAGAGCATGTATACGGCGTTTACATTGTTGATGTTCTTCGCCTCGCTCATAGCGCCCAGGGTCTTCAGGTCGAGCCATGATGTGAGCTTGATCTTAGCGCCCACCTCTACACCATAGTATTCCTTCTTCAGTCCGGTCATGCTCACGTAGGTGAATGAGTTCTCATCATCGTTGTAGAAGTTCTGCCATTCCGTAACGTTCTCCAGTCGGCTGTAGTATCCGCTCACGTTGGCACTCAGCCATGCGTTGCGATACTGGTAACTGAATTCAGAGCTGAAGATGCGCTCGTTCTTGAGGTTAGTCACGAAGTCGTTGCTGATTTCAGGCGAGATGAAGGCTGTGTTTGCCATCGGTGCACGCAGCTCGTATCCGGCTCCTATGCTGAAGGCATGACCTCTGCCCATATCCACGTTCAGACTTCCCTTTACGCCACCGTCCAGGAAGTTGGCTGTGCCGCTCTTGCCCTGGCTGTTGTTCGGTGCCATACCATTGCGCATGTAGCCTCGGCGGTTCATTCCGGTATATCCGATACGTCCGCTCAGCATCGCCTTCATCTTGTAGAATTCGGCTGTATAGGTGCTCCATGCGTTTGCCTTGTTCACGTCGATGCGATAGTTGTAACCGAACTTGTCGCCCTCGTAAACCAGCTTGCCTGTGTTGTTAGGACCGGCTGTGTTCAGATCGTACTGCACACGTGGGTCGGTCTTAGGATAATCTCCCAGGGCATATGTGTTGATGTTGTGGAAGATGGCACCGCCCAGCATGTCTTCCAGTGTCTGATAGTGCTGGTTGGTACTCTTTCCGAGCATGATACCCGTAGCCAGGTTCGATTTCTTGGTCAGCTTGGTGTTCAGAACGGATGACAGGCTCAGGGTCAGGTTGTCGTTGTGCTTAGCCTGAACATAGTATAGCAGATCCTGTCCGTTCTTGGCTGCCTGCTGGTTGGCATAGTACAGGCGGTTCCAGTTAATCTGTCGGTTCTGTTTGCTTGCCTGCCAGTAGTTTACGGCGTTGTTCCAGTTTTCCCAGGTATACATGTTGTTGCCGTTCTTGTAGTCGCCCCATACATAGTAGTTGGCTGATGGCATGTTCTTCCAGTAGTCTGGCTGTGGATTCTCTGCGTTGTTGTAGTTGAGCTTGGTGCTCTTGTACATAGAGTATTTTCCGAACACCGATGTGGTGAGCTTCATCTGGTCGTTGATTTCCCAGTCCCATGTAGCGATAGCCGAAGGGGCAAAGTCGTTCACTACGCGTGAGTTTCTCTTGTGTCCGTTCTGGTATCCCCAGTATGGGTTATACTGGTAGTCGTTTGCCAGCCAGTAAGCCTCGTCGGTAGATGCTCCCTGGGTACTTCTTTCTGTCGGGTTACCCCATGTGGAGAAGCTCAGCGAGTGGCCGTTCATCCACTTCTTCTGTACACCGAAGAAATAGGAGAGGGCGTTGTAGAAGGTTCCCTCTACGTATCCCTGGTTAGCCCAACGGTAGGTGAGACCAGCTGTTATTGCCCATCCCTTCTCGTTGAAGCCGCTGGAGTAGGAGTAGAGTCCGCGCAGGATATAGTTGCGGTTGGCAACACCTACGCTGGCATACTGTCCTTCCTGCATGCTTCCGGCACGGAAATCATAGTTGTTGGAGCCTGCCATGCCGGTCATCGAATAGCCGTTGGCTTCGAAAGGCAGGGCAAAGTCTACGTTTCTGGAGAATCGGTTCAAACCGCCGATGTTGGAGAAACGGAACTGTCCGGTCTCCATATCGTTCATGGAAGCACCGTTGATATAGACATCGTTGTACTTCGGGTTGAAGGCACGATAGCGGAAACGTGCTGGCGAGAACAGGTAACCTGCCTGGCTCGCGTATACGTTGCTGGTAGAATTGAGGATGGTGACATTGGATGACATGTCATCGTCCTCGCCCAACTGTGCCTCGGAGAAGGTGAAAGCATTCTCGTCAAGTCCCTGTGCTATGTTCTGGTCAGTCTTTTCGTTCTGAGCCATAGCCAATGAACATGAGAAGAGTGCTAACATTGCTAAGTTTACTTTCTTCTGCATAGTTTATATGTATTAAGTATTAATAAACCGGCAACAGTAGTCTCTTTGAGCAGTGATGATATATGTCCCGCCAGGTCTTGTTTGGGCGATAAGGGGACTTACCATGTCCCTGGTCTTGTGTCTTCTGTTCCGATTCAATGTGTTTAATGCTGCAAAGTAACAAAAAATTTTTTGAAAAATGAATTCATTTATGTTAAAAATGTATGAAAACTGAAAAAATATTCGTTTTTATGGAGATATTTCCGGTTTTTTAGGTATCTTTGCTGCCTGTTACCTCACCGCGTTAAGGTGAACATATATAATATAGGTATACATTAATATTTAATATTAGTATGAGAAAACATTTGCTCTTGCTGGCTGCCCTCCTCATGATTGGGTTGGGCGCTACGGCACAGAAAAAGAAGTCGCAGACTTCCGGTAACAAGCAGTATCAGGTGTATGCTGTGGGTTTCTATAACCAGGAGAACCTCTTCGATACCTGCCATGATGCCGGTAAAAATGATTATGAGTATCTCCCTGCTAAGGGATGGAATGGTATGAAATATACCAATAAACTCAAGAATATGTCGCGTGCACTTGCCGACATGGGTACCGATGTGCTGCCTAACGTGGGTTGTGCCTTCATTGGTCTGGCTGAGGTTGAGAATGCCAACGTGCTGAAAGATCTCACCGCGCAGCCGCCTCTCAAGGCAAGAAACATGCAGTTCTGCCATATCGAGGGTCCCGATAAGCGAGGCATCGATTGTGCGCTGCTCTATAATCCGGCACTCTTCACGGTGAAGAATACCCGATTGGTGCCTTACGTACAGGAACTTGCCAAGGATTCTGCCTACAAGACCCGTGGTTTCCTCACCGTACGTGGTGAGTTGGCGGGCGAGGATGTGGCGGTTATCGTATGCCACTGGCCAAGCCGTTTCTCCGGTTCGTTCTATCGCGAGAGCGGAGCGCGCCAGACTAAGGTGGTAAAAGACAGTTTGCTCCGTCTGAACCCGGCGATGAAAGTGTTCGTGATGGGTGATATGAACGATGATCCTACCAACGCCAGCATGCACAAGGTGCTGAAGGCGAAGGCTGAAATCAGCGAGGTGGGTGCCGATGATATGTACAATCCATGGTACAACATCCTGGCCAAGGAGGGCAAGGGAACCCTGTTCTACAGCGGTTCATGGAATCTCTTCGACCAGATTGTCATCACGCCTAATCTCCTGAACAAGGATAGTAAGAACAAGGACTACAGTTCTCTGAAGTTCTGGAAGAACCACATCTTCCGCCGCGATTACCTCATCCAGCAGGAAGGTCAGTACAAGGGTGCTCCTTTGCGTACCAAGGCAGGCGGCAGATGGCTTAACGGCTACAGCGATCACCTGCCGGTAGTAATGTACCTGGTGAAGGAAAAGAAGTAGAAAATGGTTGAAAATCATCCTTTTGAGCCGTGGCTGCCCGAGAATGCGCGGCTGCTGATGCTCGGCACGTTTCCGCCTGCAGCGAAGCGGTGGTGCATGCCCTGGTATTATCCCAACTTCCAGAATGATATGTGGAGGATATTTGGGATTATCTACTTCCAGGATAAGTTCCATTTCGTGGATGTAGAGAAGAAGACCTACCGCCTCGATGCTATTAAGGAATTTCTCAGGGAGAAGGGTGTCGCCATCTATGATACCGCACAGCAGGTGATACGCACCAAGAATACGGCATCCGACAAGGACCTGCAGATCGTGCAGCCCGCCGATCTCGACGGCATGCTCCGCCAGCTGCCCCATTGCAGGGCGGTGCTTACAGCCGGCCAGCTTGCCACGAAGGTATTTTCAGAACACTTCGGCATCAAGGAAAAGCCTGAGATGGGAGGCTATGCAGAATTCCAGTTCGAGGGCCGCAGACTCCGTCTGTACCGCATGCCATCCAGTTCCCGTGCCTATCCTATGGCAGTGGAGAAGAAGGCTGAATTCTACCGCAAGATGTTTGATGAAATCTTATAGAAAGAATATGAAAGATAAAGTGACCGTTATTGGCATTGCGGGAGGCACAGGCTCCGGCAAGACTACTGTGGTGAAGAAACTCGTAGAAGTGCTGCCGCCTCATTATGTGGCTGTGGTGCCCCTCGATTCATATTATAACGATACCTCGCAGATGACCGAGGAAGAACGTCATCGGATCAACTTCGACCACCCGTCGGCATTCGATTGGAAGCTTTTGCACCAGCAGCTCGCTGATCTGCGTGCTGGCAAGGCGATAGAGCAACCCACCTATAGTTATATCAAATGCAACCGTGAACCGGAAACGATTCACGTTGACCCCAAGCCGGTTGTGATTATCGAAGGTATCATGACGCTGGTGGACAAGAAGTTGAGAGACCTGATGGACCTGAAGGTGTTCGTGGATACCGATGCTGATGAGCGCCTGATACGCAACATTCAGCGTGATACTATCGACAGGGGTCGCACCGTATCGATGGTGGTAGACCGATACCTCAAGGTCCTGAAGCCGATGCACGAGCAGTTTATCGAACCCACCAAGCGCTATGCTGACATCATCATTCCACAGGGTGGCGAAAACCTCAAGGGCATCGGTATCCTCTGCAAGTATGTAGAGGGACTGATAGAGAAATAAAAATATTTTTGCTCAAGCATTGCATTTCTTTAATGCAAAACAAAGTTTAATTAGGAAACAGGGCGGCCTTCTTCGTGAAAAGAGGTCTGCCCGCTTTGTTTTTATCCCGGTCGGCTATTCAAGTAGTTCAGTTAGCTAACTCAAGTAGTTCTGTCAGCGAATTCAGCCGTCTCAGTTAGCTGATTCAGCCGTCTCAATAAGCCTACGGATACGTCTGCGCTAGCCGACGCAGTAATATCCGTACCCCGACGCAGTAATATCTGTATCCCGACGCAGTAATATCTGTACCCCGACGCAGTAATATCCGTATCCCGACGCAGTAATATCTGTATCCCGACGCAGTAATATCTGTATCCCGACGCAGTAATATCTGTAACCCGACGCAGTAATATCTGTAACCCGACGCAGTAATATCTGTACCCCGATGCAGTAATATCCGTGAGCCAGCGCAGCACAACGTGTGGTCCGTTTTCGCCAGGTCCCATAACCATATTCTGCAAAGATCTTCTTGCATTTTGCAAGAAGATAAGCTGAAAAACGTGATAGATGAAGGCTATTAGTGATGGATAGCGTGATGGATATTGTAAATATTTTATCCATCCATCACGCTTTCCTAAATAGATAATTCTCTTATTATCAGGTGATTAATATTTTGAAAAGAGAAAAAGTGAGAGATGTGAGGGATAAAACTTAAAAGATTATTCCTCTTCCTCCTTCTCAAAAGCCTCTACGAAAGGCTGGTGGAAACTCTGGAAGATGCGGAGATACTCGGCTCGCACCTCATCACTCTCCTCAAAAAGATTCAACTCGCCACGCTTGTGAGCCTTCAGCATACTGCTGTAACGGCGAATCTTACGCTTGTAGTTCCTTGCCATCAACGCATCTGCCTGAACAGGATTCTGACTGACATACGAAAAGGCACAAAGCTGCTTCATGAACATGTCGAACACCGGATTGTCATGACTCCAGTCGTCCTCACTCAGCCAGAACCACTGGAAATGATACTTCTGCTCCAGTGCCATCAGATGCTGCCCCAGCTCGTCAATCTCCATGCCCTTCTGCATCTGCTCCTCAGCAAAAGCTACCAGAGATGCCGCATCTACATTCAACTCAACCTCGTGAGACAGCGTGGTGCCCTCAACCTGAATGCGCCAACGGTGATTCCTGTTCTTGATGAGCGCAGAATTCGTGTTCATCAGCAACTCAGAAAGTTTGCCCTCGGTAGGAATCTGATCTACTACCGAAAGACGGTCGCGCTGGTTGCGAACCACCAGCTGATGGTCCTCATGGCGCAATACACACATGTAAACCAGCCTGTTGCTGTCGAGCTGAAGGGTGAAACGGTCGTTGTTGTCATCGCCCACAAATTCGTAGGTGTAGTCATCCACCTTATCCTGCGGAATGCTCAGCTCGCCATGCACCTTGTTGCCCTCGGCATCGTAGAGCGAGAAACCGATGTAAGGAATCTGAAGACGGAGGACAACCGGATTGCCGCCGTCCTCAGGAATCAGGGTAACAGCCAGTCCGTCATCGCCGAAATCATCCTTGCGGCATACGAATCCGTCATCCGTCTTCTCAGCCTTCTCCACCTTCACCTCGCCGTGGCGCCACCAGAAATCGAAGGTGATGGTCTGGTCGTCCTCAGCGGCTACACGGATGAAATCCTCGATGTCCTGACCCAGGTAAATCACCTTGGCAGGCTCAATCTCCTCATCGTCATCGCCCAGCGCTCGCACCCACATCTCGCCCGGAACAGGATCATCTTCCCATTCGGCATCAGCAGGGGCTGCAGTAGATTTGAAAACGAGGAAAACCATTCTTTCTTCTTCCCTCGTGCCATCTTCGCGGCACGTGAAGCACTTCGCCTCCTTAGGGATGAAGAATGGGGTTAACAGGTACGGGTTTTTGCATGATGCGGTATACTCTACCTCGGTCCATGCCGGGAGAGCGTGTGTATTTGTCTTGTCTGTCATATTCTCTTGTTGCATATAATTCTTGAGTTGGTCCTATTTCTTTTCATCATCCGGCGTGTGTGGCAGGACGAGGGGGATGTTGATCCCAAAAAACGGTTGCAAAGGTAATGCAAAATCGAGACACTACAAAATATATCACCTATTTTTTTAATTATTTTACGATTCAATATTTGGTGCTTCCAAAAAATAGTTGTAGTTTTGCATCTGAAATAATGAATAGAAAGATGAAAGTCAAGACAATACTCACACTGGCGCTAGCCGCCACAACCCTCGCAGCATGTCATAGGGGAAAGAAACCACCACGTATGGACAATTCGAAACTCGCCATCAGCCTCTCGAAACCGGCAAAGGGCGACAGGGCTATCTACGGACTTGCCTGCCTGGGCTGCTCGGATACCGCGCTGGTACTGCTGCCCAACGGAGGCGGCGACCCCGTGAGATACAACATTCTGGATGCCACTCGCAACCATCAGGTGTTTGGAGATATAGAGGTGGGCGACTGGGTTTGCGTGATGCCATGCGAGGAGAAGGATGAGAAGAACCGTGCCGACATGGTGATAGACCTGGACCAGCTGAAGGCCACCTGGACCTATCCGGTGATGCCGAAGCTGCGCGATGTATCGCATCTGAGCAAGCGCCAGCAGGCGAGAATCCTTGCCAATATGCCCGACAGCATCGTAGAAACCTATATGGTGCCGCGCCAGTATGGCTTCACCCTGAAGCGCATGAGCGAGGCGATGGCCGTGGGCAGGGTGATGATAAACAAAGATGTGGACGACGACAGCCCGGTAGAATATCCTGATGTGCCTCAGTATACGGAATGGCATGCCTATAACGGCAAACTGATTCTGGTGCAGGGCCGCCGCGAGTTAGAGGGCGTGGTGATCAACGGAAAGACGAAGCGCGATACCTTCACCTTTGTATATATGAAGGGCGACAGTCTGGCTCTCTCTGATCGTGAGGGCCGCATCCAGGGTTTCCACCGCTCGCTCAATGCGATGAAGGCCAACGCCAAGGCCCATGCTGCAGCCGAGAAGCTGAACAGCAAGATGAAGAAGGAAATATTGAAGTAAATTACATAATAAATATAAAAAAAAAGGCGAATAGGACGATTTCTCAATTTTTTTGTCTAATTTTGCACCTTGGAATTTAATTCATACATCGAACATAAAGAAAAAGAACAAGAATAATGAAGAAGAAAATTCAGTTCAGTCTCGTTTATCGAGACATGTGGCAGAGCTCTGGTAAGTTCCAGCCACGCAAGGATCAGTTGGCTAAAATTGCCCCAGTTATCATCGAAATGGGATGCTTTAGCCGTGTAGAGACTAACGGCGGTGCCTTCGAACAGGTAAACCTCCTGGCAGGTGAAAACCCTAACGATGCCGTACGCGCATTCTGCAAACCTTTCAACGAGGTGGGCATCAAGACTCACATGCTCGACCGCGGATTGAACGCTCTTCGTATGTATCCTGTGCCTGACGACGTGCGCGCCCTTATGTATAAGGTAAAGGCTAAGCAGGGTACCAACATCACACGTATCTTCGACGGACTGAACGATGTGCGCAACATCATTCCTTCTATCAAGTGGGCAAAGGAGGGTGGCATGACTCCACAGTGTGCACTCTGTATCACTAACTCTCCTGTTCATACTCTGGAATATTACATGAACATCGCCGACCAGCTCATCGCTGCCGGTGCAGAGGAAATCTGTTTGAAGGATATGGCAGGTATCGGCCAGCCAGCATTCCTCGGCAAACTCACCAAGATGATTAAGGACAAGTATCCTGAGATCATCATCCAGTATCACGGCCACTCAGGTCCTGGTCTCTCTATGGCTTCTATCCTCGAGGTCTGCAACAATGGTGCCGACATCATCGATACAGCCATCGAGCCATTGTCATGGGGTAAGGTTCACCCAGACGTAATCTCAGTTATCAGCATGCTGAAGAACGAGGGCTTTGAGGTTCCTGAAATCAACATGAGCGCTTATATGAAGGCTCGTGCTATGACTCAGGAGTTCATCGACGAGTGGCTCGGCTACTTCATCAACCCAGGTAACAAGATCATGTCTTCATTGTTGCTCGGTTGCGGTCTCCCAGGCGGTATGATGGGTTCTATGATGGCAGACCTCGGCGGTATGCGTCAGACCATCAACAATATCCGCAAGAAGAAGGGTGAGGAAGAGTTGTCTATGGACGACTTGCTCATCAAGCTCTTCGACGAGGTAGAGTATGTATGGCCACGCGTAGGTTATCCTCCATTGGTAACCCCATTCAGCCAGTATGTAAAGAACATCTCACTGATGAACCTCCTCACCATGGAGCAGGGCAAGGGGCGCTTCGTAATGATGGACGACTCTATGTGGGGTATGATTCTCGGTAAGAGCGGTAAGATTCCTGGAACTATCGACCCAGAACTCGTAGAGCTCGCCAAGAAGCAGGGCCGCGAGTTTACAGATGTTGATGCACACACATTGCTCACCAACGCCCTCGACGACTTCAAGAAGGAGATGGACGAGAACGGTTGGGATTACGGTCAGGACGACGAGGAACTCTTCGAGCTCGCTATGCACCCAGAGCAGTATCGCAACTACAAGAGCGGACAGGCAAAGAAGAACTTCCTGGCCGACCTTCAGAAGGCAAAGGATGCCAAGCTCGGTACAACCCTTACTCCTGCACAGCTTGCAGAGTTCAAGCACGCCAAGGCAGATGCCATAGTGGCACCAGTAGCCGGCCAGCTCTTCTGGGAATTCCAGGGCGAGGGCGAGTGCCAGCCAGCTGTAGAGCCATACATCGGCAAGGAATATAAAGAAGGTGATGCCTTCTGCTATATCCAGGCTCCTTGGGGCGAGTTTGAAACCATCCCAGCTGCATTGGGCGGCAAGCTCGTAGAAATCAATGCCAAGCAGGGCAGCAAGGTGCGCAAGGGCGATGTTATCGCTTACATCGAGCGCAACGCTGAGTAAATATAATAGAAATGAATTATCAAGCTATTATTGATAAGTATTATCCTGAGGATAATGAGCTTCGGCATATCCTCATTACACATAGCCAATCTGTAGCGCGAAAAGCGCTACAGATTGTTTCGTATCATCCCGAATTGCAACTCGATGCCCAGTTTATCGAAGAAGCAGCTATGCTCCACGACCTCGGCATCTTCATGACCGATGCCCCAGGCATACAGTGTTTCGGCTCGCAGCCCTACATCTGCCATGGACGACTGGGAGCAGAAATCCTGCGCAAGGAAGGATGTGAGCGACATGCCCGCGTATGTGAGCGCCATACCGGTGCAGGCATCACAGAGGCACAGATCATAGCACAGAACCTACCCCTGCCACATCAGGATTTCCTGCCGGAAACCATGGAGGAGAAGGTGATTTGCTACGCTGATAAATTCTTCAGCAAAACTCACCTCGACCGGGAAAAAACAATTGAGAAAGCAGAAAAAAGTCTCATGAAGTTCGGAGAGGAAGGAGTAAAACGCTTCCAGCAATGGGAACGCATGTTTGAATAGAATTCTAATTTATTGAATGAGAAAACAATCGACGATAGCTATGCTGCTGCTCGCTGCCATCTCGTGTATGATGGTGGCTAACCCAGGTACGCCCGATTCGAAAAAGAAAAAGAAGAAAACGGAGAAGACGGAAACCGTTGACAGCGTGGGGGACAGTGTGTTCATAGACTCGCTGGGTAACGAAATAAAGCCCAAGCTGAAACAGGCTGACGACACCACGCAGATGGACTCGCTGCAGAAAGCTATATGGAAACATAATAAAGTGGTGGATGACAGTATTCGCCTTGACAGTATCGCCAGAAAGAAACAGGGTGGAGTAGACGCACCGGTTAACTATCAGGCGGACGACTCTCTCGTATATGATGCCAAGAACAAGGTGGCATATCTCTACGGAAACTCCAACGTGAAGTATACCAACATGGACCTCAGTTCCGACCGCATCTCCATGGATATGGACAAGAGCAACGTGAAGGCGATGGGTACACCCGACAGTACGGTGGAGGGAGGCATCAAGGGCAAACCTGTCTTCAAAATGGGTAGCGATACCTATGATACCGACACCATCAAATTCAACTTCAAGAGCAAGAAGGCCCTTATTAATAATGTATATACAGAACAGCAAGACGGATTCCTGACCGGTATGAAGTCGAAACGCGACTCATCGGGAGTCATCTATCTGCAGCACGGAAGGTATACCACTTGCGATGATCCGCATCCCGACTTCTACATCTCGCTCTCCCGAGCCAAGGTAAGGCCGGGCAAGGATGTGGTATTCGGACCAGCCTATCTCGTGGTGTGCGATGTGCCTATGCCGCTTGCCATCCCTTACGGCTTCTTCCCGTTCACCAAGAGCTACAGCAGCGGTTTCATCATGCCAACCTACGGCGATGAAACGGCACGAGGATTCTATCTCAGAGATGGCGGATATTATTTCGCCATGAACGATAAATGGGACCTGAAGCTGCTGGGCGAGATTTATACCAAGGGATCGTGGGGACTCTCGGCAGCCAGCAACTACCGAAAGAGATACAAATACTCGGGTTCCTTCTTCTTCAGTTACCAGGATACGAAGAACGGCGACAAGGGAATGCCAGACTTTACCGAGCAGGAGAGCTTCAAACTGCAATGGAGCCACCGCCAGGACAGCAAGGCAAACCCATACAGTTCGCTTTCGGCAAGTGTGAACTTCGCCACATCGAGCTACGAACGCAACAACCTCAATTCGCTCTACAATCCGCAGACGATGACGCAGAGTACGCGAACCTCATCTGTTAACTGGAGCACCTCGTTCTCAAGCATCGGTATGACGCTCAGTTCCACCGCCAACCTCTCGCAGAACATGCGCGATTCATCCATCGCCATGACGCTGCCCGACCTCAACATCAGCATCTCCCGCTTCTATCCGTTCAGAAGAAAGAAGATGGTGGGCGACGAGAAATGGTACGAGAAGATAGCCATGAGCTATACGGGACACATCTCTAACAGCATCAATACCAAAGAGGATAAGCTGATGCACAGTTCGCTCATCAAGGACTGGAGAAACGGATGGCAGCACCAGATACCGGTGAGCGCTACATTTACGCTCTTCAAATATCTCAACGTGAACCCATCGTTCAATTTCACCGACCGTATGTATACCAACAAGGTGGAGAGATCATGGGATGAAGCCAGCCAAACGGAGAAATGTGATACCATCTATGGTTTCAACAACGTGTATAACTGGAACATGAGTGTAGGTCTCTCTACCAAACTTTATGGTTTCTACATACCAAACCGCAAGCTCTTCGGAGATAAAATACAGGCTGTGCGCCACGTGTTTACGCCTACGGTGAGTTTCAGTTATGCCCCAGACTTCGGAGCTTCACGCTACGGCTACTGGGACACCTACCAGAAGACCGATGCCGATGGAAACGTATCGCTGGTGAGCTACTCGAAGTATGCCAATGCCCTTTACGGTGCGCCGGGCAAGGGTAAGAGCGGTAATATCTCGTTTACCCTGGGCAACAACATCGAGATGAAGGTGAAGAGCGATAAGGACTCTACCGGATACAAGAAACTCAGTATCATCGATGCGTTCGACATCAACATGAGTTACAATACCGCAGCCAAGGTTCGCCCTTGGAGCGATATGAACATCAACCTCAGACTGAAGTGGTGGAAGAACTATACCTTCAACATGAACGCTGTGTTTGCCACCTATGCCTACGAGCTGGACGACCAGAACAATGTTTATGTGGGTACCCATACGGAGTGGGGCAAGGGCAGGTTCGGACGATTCCAGGGTATGTCGCAGAACTTCTCGTTCACACTGAACCCGGAGAAGCTGAAGAAACTCTTTGGCGGGGGCGATGATGAGGACGACAAGAAGGACAGCCAGCGCAATGATGATGACGATGAAGGTCTGGATACCGACATCGAGAGCAACGTAGACGACAGCATGGAGAAGGGTAAGACGGCAGCCAAGAAGGGCGGCAAGGCTGAAACGGATTCAGATGGTTATATGGCGTTTAAGATGCCATGGTCGCTGACTTTCGGTTATGGTGTAACAATGCGCGAGGATACGCGAAGAGAAAAGTTCAATGAGAAGACGATGCGCTATGCATATAAGTTTACCCAGACTCTGAACATGAGTGGTAACGTAAGAATCAGTGATGGCTGGAACATCAGTTTCTCATCCGGTTATGATTTTGACAACCACAAGATCAGTATGACCACCGCCAGTCTGGCTCGTGATCTTCACTGTTTTAACATGAGCTGTTCTGTGGTTCTCGCTCCATATACGAGCTACAACTTCACCTTCCGTTGTAACGCAGCCACCCTGACAGATGCGCTGAAATACGACAAGCGCAGCGGTTATTCGAACGCTGTACAATGGTACTAGATGATAGCTTATAGTTGAAAGTTTCCAGTTGATAAAGCTTTTCAGCTTATAGATAAAACAAAAAAACAGGCAAGTGATTTTGCCTGTTTTTTTATTATCTATATTGCTTTTTACCTTTAAAAAAGGTTCGGGGGGGACCAGCGATGGAATCGCTGGGAACGGGGACAGGAAGGAGAAAAGCCTCTTTGCACCCCCGTTCCCAGCGATTCCATCGCTGGTCCCCTATTTAAAAGCCTCTTTTTACCTTTTTACCTTTTTACCTTTTTACTTTTAAAAGCCTTTTTTTCGCCTCCGGGTGCTCAGGATAAAGGGTAAGGGCCTTGCGGTAATTCATGATGGCAGCCTCTTTCATTCCCTCTTTTTCGCACTCCTTCCCCATAATCACATACTCCGTGGCAAGGCGCTTGAGGAACTTCTGCTGCTTCTCCTTCTCTTCATCCTTCTTTCTTATTTCTTCGCGCAACCGCTCGTTCTCTGCCTGAAGCTCGTTCACCCTGTTCAGCTTTCTGCGGATGAAACGCTTGGCAAGCGGCTGCTCGATATCATAACGGCTGTGGATGGCAAGGAAGAAGTTGTCGAGAGCCGACTGCATATCGCCCCTGTCAAAGGCCTTGACGGCATCATGATACTGCTTGTCGGCCTTACTCTGGGTAAGCGCTGTGTTGATGGTGCTCTGGTCGTTATAATGACGGGCAAACTGCTTGACATCATTGCGCACGAAAACATCACTCTGACGCAACGGCTCCTGAAGACTGATGCCCTCGAGACTGGTGCAGCGGGACAAGGCAACATACGTCTGTCCGCCCGCAAAGACACCACCCGTGAAATCAATCTTCACCTGGTTGAAGGTGAGGCCCTGGCTCTTATGAACCGTTATCGCCCAAGCCAGACGGATGGGGTACTGCTCGTATCTGCCAATCTCTTCCTCCTCAATCTTTTTCTCAACCTCATTGAAATGGTATCTCATGTTGCTCCATGCCGCAGGCTCCACCATCACATCCTTGCCTTCCTCGGTGCGCACATAAATCTTGGCATCCTCATCCTCATCAAAACCGATGATGGTGCCCAGCGTGCCATTCACCCACTGATGCTCGATATCATTCTTGATGAAGATAACCTGAGCCCCCGTCTTGAGGTAAAGCTCGATAGGGGTAGGGAGACTGCTCTCCGGAAACTCGCCCTGTATGTGGCCACGGAAGAGGCAAGGCTCTCCCGGAAGACGCTGGAGTTGGCTGTCGTTGATGTAATCTACCGTATCGCGGCGTGTAGAGAGGGTGATGGCAAGTTTGGAATCGCTCTCATCGAGCTGGGCTCCCACGCGCTGGTTGAGGCGCTGGAGATCCTGCATGGGCACCTGAGACGTGCGGATATGGTCGAGGATGCTGATGAAAACGGGATCGCTCTGACGGTATACCTTCTTGAGTTCAATGCTCACGAGCTTGAAGTATTCGAACACCTTGGCATTGAAGAAGAAACTGCTGCGGTAGAAGGGGCTGAGCAGACGGCGGTCGTCCTCTCTTACCACAGGCTCCAGCTGGAAGATATCGCCCACCAGAAGCAGCTGCTTGCCCCCGAAAGGCTCTCGCATGTTGCGGCAATATACCCGCAATATCTTGTCCAGGAAATCGATGATATCGGCACGAACCATACTGATCTCATCGATGATTATGAGCTCTACCTCGCGGATAATCTTTATCTTCTCTGAATTATACTTCAGGGTGTTGCGAATGTTGCGGACGGAATACATGCTGTCGTTGGGTAGCAGCGGGTGGAAAGGAAGCTTGAAAAAGCTGTGGAGCGTGCTTCCTCCGGCGTTGATGGCCGCAATACCTGTTGGGGCAAGAATGATATGTTTCTTCTTGGTATTAGCGGCTATATAACGTAAAAAAGTAGATTTACCCGTCCCCGCCTTTCCGGTAAGGAAAAGCGAACGACGGGTAAACTGTATGATTTGGAGTGCATTCTGCAACTCCGGGTTGTCGAGATCAATCATTGTATTTAATTTATAGTTTATAATTTATAGTTTATAGCATAAGCCACATTAAATCGCCTTCTTGCTAAACGGCGTAGCCGCTATAAACTATAAACTATAAACTAAATTTAAAGATCATCGAAGTTGATAGGCTGCTCGGTTGGCTTAGCCTTCTTCTTCTCTTTCTTTTCTTCTGTAGTGGCAGTACCGGTGGCAGATTCGTCTTCTGCCTTCTTGGCAGGAACCTCGCGGATGATAGGGTTGCCTTCGTCATCGAGAACGATCTCTTCCTGGAAGACGGTACTGTCTACCTTGGTGGTATCTACCTTTGGCTTTGGTGCATAACTTGCACAGATGTACATATCGCGGGTGATATCGCTGTCATGTGGCTTGTCAAACTTGCCGTGATACTGTCGGAAGGCTGGGTCGCCAAAGACACTCTGGAGGAAGTAACCGCACACAGGAAGAGCGGTTCTCGAACCCTGCCCCAAGGCTCCGGTGCGGAAGTGGAGACAGCGGTATTCGCCTCCTACCCAGGCACCAACTACGAGCTTAGGGCTCACACACATGAACCAGGCATCGGAGTGGTTATTGGTGGTACCAGTCTTGCCACCGAACTCTGTATCACGGTAGTTGCCTACATAGCCCCAGAGACTCTGGGATGTACCTCCCGGCTCCTTCATACCGCCCTGTAAGAGCTGCTGCATGAGGAAGGCACTCTTGTAAGGTATTACCTGCTCGGAATCGGTAGGACCCTCGTAAACCACCTTACCGTCGTGGTCTACAATCTTGGTAACCAATACCGGGTCGTGGTGCTTGCCATTGTTGGCAATGGTGCTGTAGGCGCATGCCATCTCCAGGAGGTTGACATCGCTGGAACCGAGGGCGAGAGAAGGGGTGTCATCCAGCGGACTGTTGATACCCATCTTCTTGGCTGTCTCGATGATGCGCTTGATGCCCATCTCCTGTCCTAATCTTACAGCCACAGAGTTGATACTCTTGGCAAAGGCACTCTTCAATGGGATGCTGTCGCCCGAGAACGAACCGTTGGCATTGGATGGACGCCAGATGGTCATTTCGTGCTTCTTCTTATCGTATACCTCCATAGAGATATATTCGTCGCGACGCTTGTCACAAGGGGTTAAACCCTGATTCATCGCCTCGGTATAAACAAAGAGCTTGAAGGTAGAACCAGGCTGGCGCTCGGCTGTTACCTTGTCATACTTCCAGTGGTCGAAGTCGATATCGCCCACCCATGCCTTTACTGCTCCGGTCTGTGGCTCCATGGCTACAAAGGCGCAGTGCATGAAGGTGGTCATATACTTGATGGAGTCTTCTGATGTCATGTTCATCGTGATGCTGCCCTTGTCATAATCGAACACCTTAACCGGGTGAACCCACTCCTTATAGTAATAGTTTACTGAGTCGGGATTGTTAGGGAAGCGGGCTATCAATGCCTTGTAGAATGGCTGGCGCTCGGCAATGCCCTGGATGAAGTTTGGTATCACGTTGTGGTTCTCATCCTGCCAAGGATCCTGACCCATCCAGTTGCCTTTGCCTGCCTGGGTACGGCGGATGCTCCAGTGGTTGTTGAAGTTCTGCTGTACCTGTTTCATCTGCTTGCGAGCTGCATCTTCTGCATACTTCTGCATGCGGGTATCGATGGTGGTATAAATCTTCAAACCGCTGGTATAGAGGTCGTAACCTTCGTCTTTACACCAGTCTTTCAGGTAGTTGGCTATTGCCTCACGGAAGTATTTAGCCTGTCCGTCGTAGTTTTCTTCTACCTTGAAATCGAGCTTGATAGGCTCATCTTTCAGTTCATTGTATCTGTCTTTTGAGAGATCGCCATGTGTCACCATATTATATAATACGGTGTTGCGGCGTGCAAGACTGTTGTCCGGGTTGGTGCGTGGGTTGTAGTAGGTGGTAGCTTTGAGCATGCCCACGAGCACGGCAGCCTGACCGGTGGTCAACTCCTTAGGGGTGGTGTTGAAGTAGGTCTTCGCAGCGGTTTTGATACCATAGGAATTGCTACCGAAATCTACTGTATTGGCATACATGGTGATGATTTCCTTCTTGCTGAACACCGTTTCGAGTTTAACCGCGATGATCCACTCCTTGCTCTTGATGATGAGCAGGCGGAGTACAGGAATCTTGCCCAGCAAACCGGTAGAATATTGCGACCGTACACGGAACATGTTCTTCGCCAGCTGCTGTGTGATGGTAGAAGCACCGCGCCCGTTATGATGGAGGAGTGCATCCTTGGCAGCAGCAAACACACCGATAGGGTCGATACCGATATGCTTGTAGAATCGTTCATCCTCGGTATCTACCAGTGCCTTGAAGAAATCAGGTGTTACCTCATCATATTCTACCGGAGTACGGTTTTCGTTGAAATACTTGCCGATGAGCTTTCCATCAGCCGAATAGATTTCAGAGGCCTCTGAGGTCTGTGGGTCCAGGATGCCTGAAAAATAGCCAGGTGACTTGCCGAAGAGCCATAAGAAGTTGATATCTACTGCGCCCAGATACAAGATGAAGGCGACTATACAACTTGCCAAGGCAACGAGGGTCTTGGTATACCACGCTCTGCCCTGATACAATCCTTTGTACCAGGTACAGAATGCGCGAAACTTTTGCCATAACCAGGCAAAGAGAGACTTAATTTTATTCATATATGATGATATAATGATTTCGTTGTTTTACTCTTCGTTCTTCACTTCCTCTACATCCACATAAATCTCCTTTGAATTCTGTTTCTGCTGCTGGTTTTTCAGCCAGATTCTCTTGTTGTTGGAGACTTTAAAGGCGTTGAGAAGCTCTACTACTCCATAGATGAGCATACCCCAACCGATGATGAAAAGAGGAGCAGAGGCGATGGCTGAAGGCTTAATGATGGCGAGCAGACCCAGCAGAAGAAGGGCTGAAGGGAAGAGCCAGAAGAGAATGCCTACGCGTCCCATCTTAGCTGCAGAAGCCAGGTTGGCAAACTGGGTCAGAGCGCCCAGAATCAGGATGAACGCCAGGATGAACATCAGCCAGGCGATAAACACCTGAGGCATCAGGGCAAGCAGCAATCCCAGGATAAGACTGCCTACGCTCACAAGCGGGAATTTAGGTATCATACCCATGATAGGCTTACCATTGGAATCAGACAGAAGCTGACCCTGCATCTTCTCTGCATTGCGCTTGGCTGCCCAATAACTGGCAAGGGAGATGACACCTGAAAGGAAAAACAAAACACCGATGGCGATGGTTATCCAGGTGACGGTCTGCTCACGATATTGGATGAGCAGGACTCCTACGATGATGGCGCATACTGCGCGGAATATTGAACTGTGTATTACCTTCATACTAAAACTGATTTTGTTATTTCGGGGCAAAGTTACGAAAGAAATCCGAAACTAGCAAGAAGTTTTTTATATAAACTTAAATTATTGCTATATTTAACGCTAATTATTGCTATATTTAACGCAAATTATTTGTTGGTCTCGATAGAAAGCCGTAATTTTGTAAGCAAAATCAGAATCATAATGTCTTGGAAAGAGGCTTAGTGAAAGTAAAAACTATGTCTGGAGTATAGACTTAGGAAAAGTAAAAACTCATTTTGATATAGACGGAAAAAGTAAAGACAATGACAAAATTATATTTGGTGCGCCATGGTGAAACGGTGGATAACAAGGCGCAAATTATGCAGGGACAAACACCGGGAAAACTCAATATGAAAGGTATTGAGCAAGCTGAGGAAGTGGCCAGGAAAATGGCCGGTACACCTATCGATGTTTTCGTATCGAGCGATCTCTATCGCAGTATACAGACCTGTGAAATTATCGCCGGCTCGCATCCCGTTGTCACCACTCCCTTGCTCAGAGAGCGCGATTGGGGCGATTTTACGGGCAAATTCATCCCTGACCTGCCGAAGGACCCAAAGGATTGGCCGGACAACATAGAGACGCTGGAAAAGATGAAATCAAGAGCCCAGAATTTCCTTACCTGGATCAAGGTTACTTATCCTGACCAGACCGTTCTTGCTGTGGGGCATGGCATCATCAACAAGGCTATCCAGAGTGTTTATTATAAACGTCCGATGAACCAGATAGAGAAAATGGCGAATGCTGAGGTCAGAGTCCTTATTCTTTAAGTGCAGAATTCAATTGCCTCGCTAGTCATAAAGTTCAAAGTATCAAAAGTTCTAAGTATAATTCAAAGTATCAAAGAATATGAATAAAATTGCTCTTATTACAGGCGCAACAAGCGGTATTGGCGAAGGTTGTGCACGTCGTTTTGCCCGTGGCGGCTATAACCTGATTCTTACAGGTAGAAACACGGGAAAGTTGGAAATCCTGAAGAAAGAACTCGAGGCTGAGGGCGTTGAGGTGCTTGCCTTGGCTTTCGATGTGCGTAACCGTGAAGCTGCGAAGAAAGCGGTGGATTACATCCCTGAGGAGTGGCGCAATGTGGATGTGCTTATCAATAATGCAGGACTCGCACGTGGACTGGAACCTGAATATGAGGGCGATTTTGAAGATTGGGACCAGATGATTGATACCAATATCAAGGGCCTCTTAACCATGACTCGCCTGATTGTACCTGGTATGGTGGAGCGTAATCATGGTCATGTAATCAATATAGGTAGTGTGGCGGGTGACGCTGCTTATGCGGGAGGTAATGTATATTGTGCTACCAAAGCGGCTGTAAAGGCTATTACAGACGGCTTGCGCATTGATGTGGCACATACGAAAGTGCGTGTTACTAATGTGAAACCGGGTTTGGTTGAAACAAACTTCTCTAACATCCGTTTCCATGGTGACCAGAACCGCGCAGACAACGTTTACCGCGGCATAGAGCCTCTGAATGGCGATGATGTGGCTGATGTAGCCTTCTATGCTGCAAGTGCCCCAGAACACGTGCAAATAGCTGAGGTCCTGGTTCTTGCTACGCATCAGGCTAACGGAACCGTGATACACAGAAGCTAGTTAATAGTTTACAGTTAATAGTTTATAGAGGCTGCACCGTTGAGTAAGATTGTCAAAGCGGTTTATGCTATAAACTATTAATTATTAACTATTAATGATGTGGCAAAGCTGATTGATATCTGATTCGAATGTATCTCGATTAATCGCCTTTGCTCGCATTCCAGACTTGTAGTTGTAGATGGTCTGGGTGGAGTAATGCAGCAGGGTGGCAATCTCCTGGCTATCGGTTACACCCAGTCGCATCAGGGCAAAGATGCGAATCTCAGTGGTCAGGTCGTGCGTAGTAGGAACTTCCAGTTGACATTCTGGCAGCAGAAGCTTGTTCAATTCTGTAACGAAACCCGGATACAACTCCATGAATGCCTTATCGAACCGGTTGTAGAACATCTGTGATTCCTCTTCTTCCAATTTATGGGTGTGGAGACTCTTCAGCAAATCGGCGGTCTGGTTTGCCTTGATCTTACGGCTTACCAGTTTGCGGTAATCTGATAACTTGCTGATATAAGCCGCACTGATGTCCATAAAGAGGCGCATGTAGGTCTCTCGCTTGATATTGGTCTCTATCAGCTGCTGGTTCAGTTCGGTGAGCTGTGCATTCATTTCTTTCTGCTTCTCTTTCTGTTCTTCAATCTCAGCCTTGTTTTTCTTCAGTCTGTTCTTCTGTCGGTTATTGACGAATGAGAGGATGAGAATGATGACCAGCGCCATGCTTACACCAATGAACCCCCAAAGAAAGCGGGTACGAGAGCGCTCGGCAGCCTGCTGGTTGGCTGAAGCGATGACTGGAAGGATGTTGGAAATCTCCATCATGCGCAGTTGGTTGTTGAAGAACTGTGCATCTTCCATCGTGTGCTGGATATATTTGGCAGCTCTCTTACTGTTACTCGCATCCTTTTTAAAGATGTAGTAGGCTAGCTTTTGAAGCGCAATCGTTTCTTTGAGCTGGCACAATCCATCGCTCACGGATGCCTCTACAAGATATTTCTCGTAATGGTCGAATTTGCCTATATGTTTGTAATATCTGGCTATACCATAAGCCGACATGGCATGTATGCGGGATTTGGCTGGCGACATCTTCAGTGCCTTCAGATAATAGTTGAGCGATTCCTTGCTGGTAGGGTTGTGGAGATAGGCGTATTCGCCCATGAGATACTGATAGAAGACGTTATGCTTATTGTTTTCGTTGAAACTCTGTATCAGAAGGGTCATATAATGTTTCTTCTGGGCACGGAATTCTTCGGCATAATCTGAGTTCTTGGCGTATGATTCCCAATAGTTGTAGAGCCAGGCGTATGTGAAGTAATAGTATTGCTTCAGCTGGTATGGCATCTCATCAGGATTGAGCGATTGGAGTAAGCTTTCTGCTTTGCCATAAAATCCCCTCACCGAGAGTATGGACGCCCGGTTTATCTGGTTACGTAATATATAATAGGTGTTATGACATTTTTCAGCCAATTCAAGCCCCTGTTTCATATATGCGTATGCTGAGTCGTAGCGGTAAGTACTATAGGCATGATATATGCTGTCAAGAAACAGTAGTCGGGTTTGGTCGTCTTCAGCTTCATAAGCTTGCCGCTTCAGATGTTTCAATTCCTTTTCCTTGATTCCCTGATAATATTGGTCGTTTTCAATCATCTTGTCAATACAATCCAATAAAGTCTTCTCGTCCGTTTTGCCTTGAGCAGCCAATGGCATAGTAAGCAAAAGAAGTAAATATATAAGTAGTTTCATCTTTAATGCTTCTAAAATCGTCTTTTAAATGTTATTTTCGTCCTTTTGTCCGTTTTGTGGTGCAAAGATACAAATTTCCTTTCATATAATACCATTTACTTTAGATAAAAATGGTTAATATATAGAAATCTCTGATTTTTAGGGAGTTATCTATTTCTTTAGTAGGCTATTTTTTTACCCAAATACTACTTAGGTATACAACTTTGAAAAAAATGATATAATTTTGCAACCGAAATCAGAAAACAGTAGTTTTTATGGTTTAATTACCACTTCAAGTCTTCTAAAAGTATTTAATGATAAAGAAAATTCCTTTTGTTGATTTAGTATGTTGATTTAAATAGGAAAACAGGTTTAGTTTATATTAGGGAAAAAAGGATTGGTAATAGACTAGGCTACTTGATGATTCAAGTTTGCCCTTAACGGCAAAGCTTATCTATTATGTTTTAGGGAAAACCGCCATGCTTTTGTGAAAAAGTGTGGCGGTCTTTGTTTAATATATGTTAGTTTCTTCTCTTTTCTTTGGTCAACTCAAATTATTTTTTTACCTTTGCCACATATTTTATATATAGATGAATGGATTTATATATATAGTAGGAAATAGATTTCGAGAGAAAACATCAGTTTTCTTCATGTGTAGAGGGAAATGGTAAGTAGACTTTAAAATATTATATTGAATAAAATATTAAAGCAATGAATATATTAGTAACAGGCGCTAATGGTCAATTGGGACATGAAATGCAAATCTGTGCCCAAAAAAGCAATCACAAGTTTGTCTTCACCGATGTGGCTGAAGGCTATGAAAAACTGGATATCACCAATCTTGACGCTATCCGAGAAAAGGTGAGGGAGAATGATATTCAGGTAATTGTTAACTGCGCTGCTTATACCAACGTAGATAAGGCTGAAACAGATTACGATCTGGCTAATCTGCTCAACAATACTGCTGCGGGAAATTTGGCACAGGCTATGAAGGAGGTAGATGGTACTTTGATTCATGTATCTACCGACTATGTTTTTCAGGGCGACAAGAATATACCTTGCCGTGAAAATTGGGAAACGAATCCTTTGGGGGTATATGGTAAAACGAAACTTGCAGGCGAAAAGAGTATTGAAGCTACAGGATGCAAGCATATCATCATCCGTACAGCATGGCTCTACTCGCAGTGGGGTAAGAACTTCGTGAAGACCATGCAGAGTCTCACGGCAAGCCACGACACCCTGAAGGTGGTCTTCGACCAGGTGGGTACTCCAACTTATGCTGGCGACCTGGCTGCTGTCATCTCACATATCATCGAAACTGACCAGTTGGATAAGACGGGCATCTACCACTTTTCTAATGAGGGTGTCTGCTCTTGGTTTGATTTCGCTAAGATTATCTGCGAACTGAGCGGAAATACTTGCGATATACAGCCTTGCTACAGCGAGGAGTTCCCAAGCCCAGTGAAGCGTCCTCACTTCTCTGTACTTGACAAGAGTAAGCTGAAGCAGACTTTCGGATTTAAGGTGCCATACTGGACTGACAGTTTGAAGAAGTGCATCGCTGAATTGGCGGCAGCAAAATAATTATTAATTATAAATTATTAATTGAAATGAAGAATATCATTATCACGGGCGGTGCTGGTTTCATCGGCTCACACGTAGTAAGACTTTTCGTGAACAAATATCCTGAGTATCACATCATCAACCTCGACAAGCTGACATACGCTGGTAACCTGGCTAACCTCAAGGACATCGAGGACAAGCCTAACTATACTTTCGTTAAGGGCGATATCTGTGATTTCGACCTGATGCTGAAGCTGATGCAGGACTATAAGGTGGATGGCATCATCCATTTCGCTGCCGAGAGCCATGTAGATAGAAGTATCAAGGATCCATTCACTTTCGCTCAGACCAACGTGATGGGAACCTTGTCTCTGCTCCAGGCGGCAAAGATTTACTGGGAAAGTCTTCCTGAGGGATACGAGGGTAAGCGCTTCTACCACATCTCTACCGATGAGGTATACGGTGCATTGCAGATGACTCACCCTGAGGGCATTCCTGCTCCTTTCACCACCAAGGCATCCAGCGGTAAGAACCACGAGGCTTACGGCGAGGAGTTCTTCGTAGAGACTACCAAGTATAATCCTCACTCTCCATACTCTGCATCCAAGGCAAGCTCAGACCATTTCGTCCGTGCTTTCCACGATACATACGGTATGCCTACCATCGTAACCAACTGCTCTAACAACTACGGTCCATACCAGTTCCCAGAGAAGTTGATTCCTCTGTTTATCAACAATATCCGTCATCGCAAGCCATTGCCAGTATATGGTAAGGGTGAGAACGTGCGCGACTGGTTGTATGTAGTAGATCATGCCCGTGCCATCGATATGATTTTCCACAAGGGTAAGATAGCCGAGACTTACAACATCGGCGGTTTCAACGAGTGGAAGAATATCGATATCATCAAGGTGGTTATCAAGACCGTTGACCGTCTGCTCGGCAGAAAGGAAGGCGAGGATATGGATCTCATCACTTATGTAACAGACAGAAAGGGTCACGATATGCGTTATGCTATTGACTCTAGAAAGCTGCAGAAGGAACTCGGCTGGGAGCCATCTCTCCAGTTTGAGGAGGGTATCGAGGAGACCGTGAAGTGGTATCTCGAGAACCAGGAATGGATGGACAATGTAACCTCTGGTGATTATCAGAAGTATTATGATAATATGTATTCAAACCGATAATAGCTTTTGGAGTAATCGGAACATGTTTCTATTGTAACCGGTGCATGTCTCTATTGTAACCGGTGCAAGAGATTCTGTTTTGTATATTGAATCAGGAGTCCTGTATTTGTTTATAACAGCAAATGCAGGACTTTTTTGTTTTATGGCAATTAAAATGCAGTAAATATATTATTATTTCTTAATTTTTTATGCTTTATGTCGAAGAAAACTGAAAACTAGAAAATATTTTTCTATCTTTGCAGCCTTAATGATATATAAAAGAAACAGATATGAAGAAAATAATAATATCAGGCATCGTTATGGCGGTTGCTACCTTGCCGTGCCTTCCCGTTAAGGGACAGGGAAAGGTGGTTCCTTTTAAATATGGTAATATGGACCACTGGGTAGTCAGGAATATCAAAGAATCAGGCATTATCGGAGGAAATCAGAAAACAGTTTATGCCGTTGGACCTAATATGACTGTCAATGGTAATATTCCTTATACCAATAAGGGTGGTTCGCCTTGGGGTTCCTCTAATGTCCTGGCACATGTATCGGGCATCTATAAGACGAATAACTCTGTGTTTCGTGATAAACATGGTAGTGGATATTGTGCCAAACTGGTAACCCATATTGAGAAAGTAAAAGTGCTGGGACTCATCAATATCAAGGTATTGGCTGCCGGTTCTCTCTTTCTGGGTAATGTTCGTGAACCGATAACAAGTACCAAGGATGGTCCTAAAGCCATCAACTGGGGTATACCATTCACCGCACGTCCTAAGGCTTTGCGCTTTGATTATAAGACTTCTTTTCCTAATGCAGCCAATCGTATCAAGCAGAATGGATTTAGCGGAGCCTCTACGGTTGCAGGTCGAGATCATGCTATAGCTGTGCTCTATCTGCAGAAACGGCATGAAGATGCTAAGGGAAATATAACAGCTAAACGTGTGGGTACGATGGTAGTCAGATTCGGAAAGAGTACCAATAGATGGGTGGAAGATGCTACCTATACAATCCATTATGGCGATATCCGCCACATGGCAGGTTATCAGGCTGCTACTATGGGACTGCGATCCACTGACTATGCCCGTAACAGCAAGGGTAAGAGTGTGCCGGTAAAAGAAGTAGGATGGGCGAGTGCTAACGAAACACCTACTCATCTGATTCTTCAGTTCTCCTCATCCGATGGTGGAGCCTATATCGGAACTCCAGGCAATACCTTGTGGATTGATAATGTAGCATTAGTGTATTAAAATAATAAAATCAACAAAATGAAGCATATTCTGACAATACTTATTATGATGTTGGCATTGGGCAGCTATGCCTCTGAGCTTTCTGTAACCGATAGTATCTCATCTGCAGAGAAGGTGGATACGATGGCTTTACGTGCCGGGAAATCATGGGTGAACCGGATTCTTGACTACTTTAATGATTCCAACAAAAACAAGAAGCATAAGCGTTTCGATTTTAGTGTGATAGGTGGTCCTCATTATGCCTCTGATACCAAGTTTGGATTGGGATTGGTGGCAGCAGGACTATACCGTACTGATCCGAATGACAGTATTCTTCCTCCTTCTAATGTCTCGCTTTATGGTGATGTCAGTTCTGTAGGTTTCTATATGTTGGGTGTCCGTGGTAACCATATTGCTCCTAAAGGAAGATATCGCATCGATTATCACCTTTATTTCTATTCTTTTCCCGCTGATTTTTGGGGAATAGGCTATGAGATGGGCGATAACGATGCCAATAAGAGTGACATGAAGCGTTGGCAGGCTCAGGCTGAAGTTAGCTTCCTGTTTCGTGTAGCAGATAATTTCTATATCGGACCGATGGCGAGTTATGACTATGTAATAGGTAAACATATTGAGCGTCCGGAATTACTGCAAGGCATGGATCAGCATACTTGGAATGTAGGAGCTGGCGTTTCTCTGGTATATGATAACAGAGATAATCTTACGAATCCACATCGTGGTATCTTTCTGAATATCAATCAGATGTTCAGACCTGGATTTATGGGAAATGATTATGCTTTCAGTACGACGGCATTTCGTTTTGATGCCTATCAGCGACTGGGTAAGGGTACGGTTCTTGCCGAAGACATTAGGGCTAACCTCAACTTTGGTAATCCTTCGTGGGGAATGATGGCTGAATTGGGTGGTACTCATTCCATGCGTGGCTATTATGAAGGCCGTTATCGCGATAAACATTCTCTGGAAGCTACGGTTGAGTTGCGCCAACATGTATGGAAGCGTAATGGAATCGTAGTGTGGGTTGGAGCAGGAACCATCTTCCCGAAATTCTCGGCATTGCGCTCTAAACAGATTTTGCCGAATGCCGGTGTAGGTTATCGCTGGGAATTTAAGAAGAATGTGAATGTACGTCTGGATTATGGATTCGGTAAGTCGGGGCAGTCTGGTTTTCTCTTCAATATCAATGAAGCGTTTTAGTAATAATGCTCTTTATGTAGTTTGATAATGCTCTTTAAAGTGTTAATGAAAAAGTAGAATGAACAGTTTTACGGATATATATAATAAGGTGTCATCGGGCGCATTCCTTTACGGGTATGCTGTGGTAGCATTGTTGTTGCCTAATATAGCTCTGTGCTATACTGAATGTCTGGCTCCTTGGGCTTGTGGTGCCAATGTGTTGCTGCCTTTGGCACTCTACATGTGGTTCTTTTCGTTAACCAGATGCCCGGGTAAGATGATCTGGTGGGCTTTTCTTTTTGTTTTTTTCGCTGCCTTCCAACTGGTATTGCTTTATCTCTTCGGGACGGGAGTGATAGCGGTAGATATGTTTCTGAATCTTGTAACTACCAATCCTGGCGAGGTGAAGGAACTGCTTGATAATCTGTTGCCTGCCGTGGTGGGTGTTTTTGTGGTTTATCTTCCTTTGCTGGTTCTGGCCATTGTCAATATCAGCAAGAAAGGGATGATAGTGGTTCAACTCCAGCATCGAGTGCGTCGTTGGGCTTTGGAGATAGCTGCTGTCGGTTTATTCTGTCTGCTGGCTTGCTATGTGGCTGTAGATGATTATCGCTTGCGCAACCAGCTTTATCCTGTTAACGTTTGCTATAATCTCTATCTTGCTTTCGAGCGTTATGCGGCTTCAGAGAATTACAGGGAGGCAAGCAGAAATTTCAGGTTTGATGCCAGGAGCGAGCACGATGCAGAGGCTCCCGAGGTGTATGTGATGGTGGTGGGAGAGACGGCGAGAGCCCACAATTTCAGTCTCTATGGCTATCCGCGCGATACCAATCCTTTGCTTTCCAAGACTCCTGGAATCATAGCTTTTCCCGATGCTACAACCCAAAGTAATACTACGCATAAGAGTGTTCCTATGCTCCTGTCGGCTGCATCAGCAGAAGATTTCGAACGTCTCTTTCATGAGAAAGGTATCCTGGCTGCTTTCAGGGAGGCGGGATTTCATACCGTATTTATCAGCAATCAGCTGCCTAATCATTCTTTTATTGATTTCCTTGGCGAACAGGCTGATGAACATTACTTCCTGAAGGAAGGTGCTTCTGCAAAAGATAATCATTATGATAGTGATTTGTTGCAGAAGTTGGATGGGATATTGCCTGCGGCAGATGCTTCTTCATCCAAGCAATACCGTTATCGGAAACTCTTTGTGGTACTTCATACTTATGGTTCTCACTTTAATTACCAGGAGCGCTATCCCCGTAATTTCGCCTTCTTTAAACCTGACAGTAAGAGCGAAGCGAAGCCGGAGAACCGGCGTGACCTGCTGAATGCATACGATAATACCATCCGGTATACCGATTATATTCTGCATGGTATCGTAGAACGTCTGCAGAAATGGGAGAAGACTCAGGCAAAGACGGATGGGGTATATAGCCAACCTACATCGGCGATGCTCTATACCAGCGACCATGGAGAGAATATCTTTGATGATGACCGTCGCCTCTTTCTGCACGCCGCCCCGAAGGTATCTGATTATGAGCTGCATGTTCCTTTCATCATCTGGACATCAGATGGTTATGGAAAACAATATCCGGGAATACTGAAAACTTTGTCTGGTCATCGTACCCAACAGGTACAGACGAGTCTTTCGGCTTTTCATACGATGTTGGGGATAGGAGGCATCCTGACCCGTTATCGCCAGGATGAATATTCTGTGGCAAGTGAGAAGTATCATCCTGTGAAGTTGTTTTATCTGGATGATCATGATAAAGCGATTCCACAGGAAAATGCCAAATATTAGCATCTGATTTTAAGCGTAAACGCGCTCTTTGTTTGAAATACATGAAAAGAGTTTTCGTAAATGTCAATTATTTGCGAAAACTCTTTGTCGTATCTATAATTTGCTGTATCTTTGCACCCGGATTTAGATAATAATAAAAATACAGTTGTTATGGAACCAACTCGAAAAATCGAAAAGGTAGGCATGCGCAACCTCCGTATGGAGGATTATGATCAGCTTGCCAAGTCATTTAGGCGTATTTACGCAGACTCAGATGTATTCTGGACAAAAGAACAGATTAAGAAACTCATTACTATCTTCCCTGAGGGACAGGTGGTTATTATCGTTGATGATAAGATTGTGGGCTGTGCGCTCTCTATCATCGTTAACTATAATATGGTGAAGGGCGATCATACCTATGCTCAGGTTACGGGTAATGAAACCTTCAATACCCACGATCCTAATGGAAACATTCTTTATGGTATCGAGGTATTTATCCACCCTGATTATCGTGGTTTGCGCCTGGCTCGCCGTATGTATGAGTATCGCAAGGAACTCTGCGAGAAGCTCAACTTGAAGGCTATCATGTTTGGCGGTCGTATACCAAACTATCACAAGTATGCCGATAAGATGCGCCCTAAGGAGTATATCGAGCATGTAAGAAACCGTGAAATCTATGACCCGGTTCTTACCTTCCAGCTTTCCAATGATTTCCACGTGCGCCGCGTAATCCGCAACTATCTTCCTAGTGATGAGGAGAGCGAACACTGCGCCACCCTCTTGCAGTGGGATAACATCTATTATCAGCCACCTACGGATTCTTATGTAGACCGCAAGCCAACCGTAAGAATCGGATTGGTACAGTGGCAGATGCGCCCATACGCTTCGGTGGATGACCTCTTCGAACAGGTTGAGTTCTTCGTTGATTCTGTGAGCGATTACAAGAGCGACTTTATCCTCTTCCCTGAGTATTTCAATGCGCCTTTGATGGCTCGTTTCAATGATTTGGGTGAGGCGCAGAGCATCCGAAAGATGGCGCAGTATACCGAAGAAATCCGTGACCGTTTCCGCGAGTTGGCCATCAGTTACAACATCAATATCATCACGGGTAGTATGCCTTATCTCAAGGACGATTCCCTCTACAATGTGGGCTTCCTCTGCCGCAGAGATGGTAGCGTAGACATGTACGAGAAGATTCATGTTACACCAGATGAGCAGAAGTGCTGGGGATTGAGTGGTGGTAGCCATATCCAGACCTTCGATACCGATTGCGGTAAGATTGGTATCGTCATCTGCTATGATGTGGAGTTCCCTGAGTTGTCAAGATTAATGGCTGAGGATGGCATGCAGATTCTCTTCGTGCCATTCATGACCGATACCCAGAATGCTTACTCCCGAGTAAGAGTCTGTGCACAGGCGCGTGCCATCGAGAACGAGTGCTATGTAGCCATTGCGGGTAGTGTGGGAAACCTGCCACGTGTTCACAACATGGATATCCAGTATGCCCAGAGCGCCGTGTTCACCCCTTGCGACTTTGCTTTCCCTAACGATGGCAAGCGTTCAGAGGCAACACCTAATACCGAGATGATTCTCGTATCAGATGTTGACCTGAATCTCTTGAATGAGCTTCATACCTACGGTGCTGTAAGAAATCTTCGCGACCGCCGCAAGGATCTCTACGAATTGAAACAGAAAAAGTAGGGGAAGGGAAGTGAAGAACGAAGAGTGAAAAATTCAATTGTATTGATATATAGATTATATAAAGAATGTATAAGATAGAAATCTCGGAGCGCACGCTCCACTTCAAGCAGCCGGCAGGCACGTCTCGTGGCGTATATACCACGAGACACAGTTATTATCTCACCCTTACATCGGATGAATTGCCGGGAGTAGAGGGAGTGGGAGAGTGTGCTACGCTCCCTGATCTCAGTTGCGATGCCAAACCGGAATATGAGATGACCCTGCGACAGGTTTGTCAGATGGTGGAGCAGATGGGACGCATTCCATACGATATGATTCGTGCTTATCCTAGCATCACCTTCGGTTTGGAAACAGCCTTCGCTTCGTTCTTCGATGCAGCGAAGAAGTTTTTGGAGATTGTTCCTGCTGAAGGAGCATCTTCTTCTTCAGAAATGTTGAAGCAGAAAGGGGTTTCTGTTCCTGCCGGAATGGAGAACCTGACAGAACTTTTCGACTCTCCTTTCGGTAGGGGAGAAGAGGGCATCACCATCAACGGATTGGTGTGGATGGGAACCTACGAGGAGATGCTGGCACGACTGGAGGAGAAGCTCCAGGCGGGTTTCCATTGCGTGAAACTGAAGATCGGTGCCATCGATTTTTTCAAGGAACTCGATCTCATCAAGCGCATCCGTGATGTGTATACCAAGGAGCAGGTTGAGTTGCGTGTAGATGCCAATGGTGGCTTTTTGCCGGAGAATGCAATGAGTCAGCTGGAGGCTTTGGCTAAATATGACATTCATTCGATAGAGCAGCCTATCAAGCAGCATCAGTGGCCTAAGATGGCCCAGCTCTGTCGCGAAACACCGCTTCCTATCGCCCTAGACGAGGAGTTGATTGGTGTGAATGTCCGGAGTATGAAGCAGGCTTTGCTCGATACGGTCCGTCCTCAGTATATCATCCTCAAGCCTTCACTTCATGGTGGAATCTATGGATGTAACGAGTGGATAGAACTGGCTAACCAGCGTGGTATCGGCAGCTGGATTACTTCTGCTCTTGAGAGTAATATCGGTCTGAATGCTATTGCTCATTATGCAGCTAAAGTATATGGTCCTAATGTCAAGATGCCGCAAGGCTTGGGCACCGGACAGCTCTTTACTGATAATATACCGATGCCTTTGGAGATTCGTGGTGACAAACTGTTTGTAGTAAAATGATTTTAGAAGAATTCCTTTCAGAATGGAATAACGGTAGCGACCGGATGCTTGTTCATACAAGTGGTTCTACAGGCAAGCCTAAACCGATGTTGGTTGAGAAAAAGCGGATGCTCAACTCGGCCCGCATCACTTGTGATTTCCTGGGATTGAAACCTGGTGATAGCGCCCTGCTCTGTATGTCGCTCGATTATATTGCAGGTAAGATGGTGGTGGTGCGGAGTATAGAGCGCCATCTCCATCTTATTTCAGTTTACCCAAGTGGGCATCCTTTGAAAGATGTAAATGAAGAGATTACCTTCGCTGCGATGGTCCCGATGCAGGTTTATAACACCCTGCAGGTTCCTGAAGAGCGGGCTCGTCTCTGCCGCATCAGTCATCTTATTATCGGTGGTGGGGCCATAGATGAGGCTCTCGAACAGAAACTGAAGGCTCTTCCCGGCGATATTGCCATCTGGAGTACCTACGGAATGACCGAAACGCTCTCGCATATTGCCCTGAGAAGAATTAATGGTGATAAGGCCAGCGAATGGTACCAGCCTTTCGATAGTGTGAAAATCAGTCAGACCGATGAAGGATGTCTGGTGATAGATGCTCCGCAGGTCTGTGCAGAGCCCCTGGTAACGAACGATATAGTGGAAATAGAATCCTATATATATAATAAGGTGGAAAAACTCCGTTTTCGCATCAAAGGCAGAAAAGACAATGTGATTTGCAGCGGAGGCATCAAGATACAGATAGAAGAGGTTGAGGCTCTGTTGAAGCCTTATCTTGAAAAACCTTTCATGATTGTCAAAAAGAAAGACGGGAAGTTTGGAGAAATTGCTGTCCTCTTGACGGAAGATGAGGATATGAAAAAAGTAGAGGCGACTGTTCGCCGCCTCTTATCTGATCATAAATATTGGATTCCAAGGGAATTCCTTCATGTAGAGCATCTCCCGCTTACCGAAACCGGAAAGCCGAAGCGCTCTATCTTTCTTTAAAAGGATTCTCTGATGAAAGATTCTTTAGCAGAATTATCCTTCTCTGAAGAAGTCAAGTGCTTCCTTGATCTCTTCTGTCGTAGCTGTCTGGTTGATACGGATATCGCCTATGCCGCCCAGCATCGTGAAGTTGATGATGCCATTCTGGTTCTTCTTGTCGTGGTGCATCAGCTCGATGAGCTCATCATAGTCATCGCAGGTAATATCCAGTGTACCATAGAATTCCTTGATGAAGTTTACGGTCTGGCGCATCTTCTCAGTAGGGAATCCGGTTTTGGCAACACTCAGATAGAGTTCTGGAATCAGACCGAATGCCACAGCGTAACCATGCAGGATAGGCTTGCGCTTCAATGCCCAACTCTCGAATGCATGACCGAAAGTATGGCCCAGGTTCAGTGCCTTGCGGATGCCCTGCTCGTGAGGATCCTGCTCTACAATGCGCTCCTTTACCTTCACGCTGTCGCCTACCATGCGCTGCAACTGCTTCAAATCAGGCTTGTCGAGGTCGAAACTGACCAGTTCTTCCCACATTGTTTCTGTAGAAATCAGACCGTGTTTCAGCATCTCTGCATAGCCCGAACAGATGTTTTCTGCATCGAGTGTCTTTAAGAATTCTGTATCGAGAATAACGAACTTAGAATCGTTGAACACACCTACTTCGTTCTTCAGTCCGCCGAAGTTGATGCCTGTCTTTCCACCTACCGATGCATCTACCATAGCCAGCAGGGTGGTAGGGATATTGATAAAGTTGATACCTCTCTTAAAAGTGCTGGCAGCAAAGCCACCCAGGTCGGTTACCATACCGCCGCCCAGATTAATCATACAGGAGTGGCGTGAAGCTCCTCCCTCCTGCAGTCCTTTCCATACCATCATCAGACTGTCGATGTCTTTATGGCTGTCGGTAGCCGGAATAGTGATGATATGGGCTTCCTTCATGCAGTAAAAATTCTGCAATACAGGTATGCATAGTTCCAATGTCGTAGTATCTGTAAGCACAAAAAGCTTGTCGTGCTCACACTCAGAAAGTGCACTTACCAGTTCGCTTTCCAGTTGGGTTGATATGATTACTCTTTGTTCCATAACATTCTAACGTATTAATTTTTGTGCAAAGATACACTAAAATGGAGACAATACAAAAAAAAAGTTGCTAAATTTGCGTTTTTTATCTCAGAATGAATTAAACCTTGGTGTATTTAACGCGTCAAAACAATCGAGTAACAAAAAATGATAATAGAATATCATAGCGATTATGTGTGAAAACACTCATATTTGAAAATAATAACAAATAAAAATAAGAATGAAAAAATCGATTCTGACGATGCTGTTGCTGTTGATGGCAATAGCATCCTTTGCTCAACAGCGACTGATATCCGGTCAGATTACCGACCGCGATACCAAGGAGGCCATTGAGCAGGTAACTATTCAATTGCTTAAGAGCGACAGCACGTATGTGGCTGGTGCCATCAGTAATGAGAACGGACTCTTTCATGTCACCGCTCCGGCTAATGGCAAGTATCTGCTCAAGATTTCGAGCGTAGGATACAAGTCTACTGTGAAGCGTATCCAAATTTCTGATAACAAGGATTTGGCTATGGGTAAGATTGTGCTGGGTGCTGAGGCTATCATGCTGAAAGGCGCAGTGGTAACAGCCATGGCTCAGAAGGTAACCTTGAAAGAGGATACTTTCGTGTACAATTCTTCAGCCTATCGCACACCGGAAGGCTCTGTAGTAGAGGAACTCGTAAAGCGTCTGCCGGGTGCAGAGGTGAGCGATGACGGTACCATCACGATTAATGGTAAGGAAGTAAAGAAGATTCTGGTAGACGGTAAGGAGTTTATGACGGGTGATACCAAGACTGCCCTGAAGAACCTGCCTACCAGCATCATCGAGAAAATCAAGGCATACGATGAGAAGAGTGATCTCTCTAAGGTGACCGGTATTGATGATGGCGAGGAGGAGACCGTGCTCGACTTCGGTATCAAGAAGGGTATGAACAAGGGTTTGATTTCCAATATCGACCTGGGTGTGGGCAACAAGAGCCGCTACAATATGCGTGGCATGGGAGGTTATTTCAATGATAACAACCGCTTCATGCTCTTTGCCAATGCCAATAACACCAGCGACCGTGGTTTCGGAGGCGGTGGCCCCGGTAGAGGTTTCGGAGGTGCTAACGGTTTGAATGCCAGCAAGATGATAGGTGCTAACTATAATTATGAACTGAAAGATAAATTCAAGTTCAATTCTTCACTTCGCTGGAATCACAGCGATGGCGATATTTGGAGCCGTCGTTCCAGCGAGAACTTCATGGGCAGCAGCTCTTCGTTCAGCAACAGCTTGACTCAGAATTTCTCCCGTAGCAACAGCTGGAACGGCAACATCCGCTTGGAATGGATGCCTGATTCCATGACCAATATCCTCTTCCGTCCTTCCATCTCCTGGAGTACCAGCGATGGATTGAGTGGCAGCCAGTCGGCTTCTTACAACAAGGATCCTTATACCATTACCTCCAAAGACCCTCTTTCTGAGGAAGGTATTGAGGAGTTGGACAAGGCCGAGGCTATGGTGAACAGTCAGTTGACTAACGGAATCACCTATTCTGATAATAACAATATCAGGGGTATGCTGCAGGTGAACCGCAAGTTGGGCAACAAGGGACGCAACATCACCTTCCGTGTGGATGCCAAATATACGGATAATGACAGCAAGAGCATCTCGCTCAACAATGCCAAACTCTATCTCGTACAGACAGCGGAGGGTAAGGATTCTACTTATCAGACCAACCGCTATAACCTGACTCCTTCGAAGGATTACAGTTATGCGGGCCAGTTGACCTATAGTGAGCCGCTCTGGAAGGCTACCTTCCTGCAGTTCAGCTATAAGTTTACTTACAGCTACTCCAAGAGCGACCGCAGCACCTACGATTTTAGCAAGTATGCTATGAGTGGTGATCAGGAGTACCGTGGTTGGGACAGCTATCTGAATCCGTTTGCCGGTCATCTCGAAGATTACAAGGATGATGATCAGAGCCGTTTCTCTGAGTATCGCAACTACACTCACGATATCCGGGTGATGATGCGATTCGTCCGTCAGAAGTATAACTTGAACTTCGGTGTGATGATTCAGCCACAACAGTCGAAGTATATCCAGGATTATCAGGGAGTGCATGTAGATACCGTTCGCAACGTAACGAATATCAGTCCAACCCTCGATTTCCGTTATCGCTTCTCAAAGATGAGCAACCTGCGCGTGAACTACCGTGGTACCACAGCGCAGCCAAGCATCTCTCAGTTGCTTGATATCACAGATAACAGCGACCCGCTGAACATCTCGAAGGGTAACCCTGGCTTGAAGCCATCGTTCACCCAGAACTTCCGATTGTTCTACAACAATTTCGTGCAGAACCATAACAAGGGTGTCATGACCTTCATCAACTTCTCTACCACCAACAATAGCATCAGCAACAAGGTGACCTACGATGAGAAGACTGGTGGTAGAATCACCCGACCTGAGAATATCAATGGCAACTGGAATGTGATGGGAGCCTTTATGTTCAACTGCTCTATCGATAGTGCCGGTGTATGGAACTTGAATACCGACACCTACTTGGGTTACAACAACTACGTGAGTTATCTGAGTCTCGACAAGCAGTCTGATTCCCAGAAGAATACCACCCGCAGTACTACTTGGAGAGAGCGCCTCTCTTTCAGCTATCGCAACAACTGGCTGGAGCTTTCACTCGATGGAACATTGAATTATAACCATGCTACAAACAAGTTGCAGCCTAACAGCAACCTCAATACCTGGCAGTTCTCTTATGGACCAAGCATGACGCTTACAGCGCCTTGGGGTACCAGTCTGAACTCAAGCCTCTCTATCAGCAGCCGCCGCGGTTATAGCGACAGCAGCATGAATACGGATGAGTTTGTATGGAATGCGCAGCTCTCTCAGGGATTTCTGAAAGGCAAGCCTCTTACCATCATGCTGCAGTTCTACGATATTCTCCGCCAGCAGAGCACCTTCTCTCGTGCCATTTCTGCTACATCCCGCACGGATACGGAGTATAATGCCATCAACAGCTATGCGATGCTGCACGTGATTTACCGCCTGAATCTCTTCGGAGGCAAGGATGCCCGCAGGGGTGGACCTGAAGGTCCTGGTGGTCCTGGTGGCCGTCCAAACTTCCATGGCCGTCCATTCAATGGCGGTTTTGGTGGTGGTCGTCCAGGCGGTAGAATGTTCTAGAAAAGAAAATGAAGTAAGCTTCATTTAAAACGATAGTAAGCCTCACTCCATGTTTACGTGGGGCTTATTTCAAACAGATATGACGAGGAAAAAAGAAATCCCCGCTCTTCGTAATGAAGAACGGGGATTGTTATTTTGTCTTATCAAGAGTTCTCGATTAGAGAGCGAACTTGTAACCTACAGTAATCTGGATTACGTTGTTGTAGTTATCAACACCGTCTGCAATCTTAGTTACACCGATGTTGTAACGAGCATCGAATACCAGGTTAGAATACTCATAAGAGAGACCTACTGGTACAGAAAGGTCGAATGTCTTAATGCCTTCTGCGTCATCTTTGTTTACCATGAAACCTGGCTGCAAACCAGCCTTGAGAGCGAGACCCTGAGCTACATAGTAGTTCAATGTTACAGGTACGTTGATATATCCTGGAGTCCAAGTTACGTGATCAGACTTTGTTCCCTGAGCAGAGTAGAGAGCGCCAACAGCAAGACCTAACTTGTCTGTAGCCTGATACTGCAATTCAGCACCGGCAGCGAAACCTGCTTTCCAATCGCCGTCACCGATTGTAGAAACGTTCAAACCAACCTTAGGCTGAATAGTTGTTGTACCTGCAGCCTGCTGTGCGAAAGCACCTACTGAAGACAGCACCATAGCTGCCATAACGAATAATTTTTTCATAATCTCTAATATTTTAAATTAATAGTTTATAATGCTCATATAGAGTATGATTAGTTATCAGTGTGTATACTGATTCCATCATTTTTACTAGGTGCAAAGATATGTTTTTTCTCTATTCGCTCCAAATATTTTAAGCATTATTTTAAAATAAGCAGCCAAATATCACATATAAGTTTCTATTTCGTATATTTTTAGCAATAATTATCCCAATTTTCTTGCATCGTATCTTAAAATGTTGTATCTTTGCAAAATAAAATGAATAGCGTATGGGATTAGAATTTGGAAAATGGTTAATGGACGTTGCCAAATATATACTGACGGCGCTCTTGCTTGCGACTTTCCTGGGGGATATGAATTCCGCAACTACTATTATAGCCTCTATAGTTTTGATGTTAGGAATGCTTGGCATCGGATTGTGGCTGGTTAAGAAATCAAGTAATAATAATAAAAAGAAAGGAAAATAAATATGGATGCTCATGAACTTAATACTTGGCTTATATTAGGAACCCTTTTCTTACTTTGTTTGGTAGGATTAGGAATAGGTATCTATGATACAAAGAAACAAAAGAAAGAAAAAAGCCTTTCGGCTTAAAGGAAAATAATTATGACTACACAAAAAAAAATCCCCTATACAGTATAAAAGATGTATAGGGGATTCTTTTATTCTTCATCTTCGTCCCAGTCTTCTTCGTCAAATCCAAACATGGCGGGATCTACGAAGGCATCCAGGGCTCGGCGTTCTTTCTTTGTAGGGCGACCAGTGCCTCTTGCTCTATCTACGAATCCGCTGATGCGGCTCATCTCCAGGAGCTCGTATTGCTTAGGGTCGGTTACGTTTTTATAGACACCATACAGCATCTTGGCGCCTACGCGCTGCTCTATGCAGTCGAGAACCTCGAAAGAGTAGGTGATAGGGGCTTTCTTTACGCTCACCACATCGCCACGCTTGATGATGAAGGAAGGCTTTCTCGTTACGCCTCCCACCATGACGCGGCCATTCTTACAGGCATCGGCAGCAATGCTGCGGGTCTTGTAAATGCGGGCAGCCCAGAGCCACTTGTCTATTCTTGCTGATTCTTTCATGATTTCTAATGCTTATGGAGATTAATCACTAATCATTAATAATTAATCACTATAATTACTTCTTTCCTAGCTTATTGTATTGGTTCATGGTGATGTCGATACCAGCCAATACGAAGCTCTTGATGATCTCTACACCCAGGTCGATGGCCGGCTGCAGCTGCTTCATGTCTTCCTCAGTATATTTGCCCAGCACCCAGTCTATCTGGCCGCCACGTGGATAATCGTTGCCGATGCCCATGCGCAGGCGGGCATAGTTCTGACCGATAAGCTGCTGGATATGTCCCAATCCGTTATGGCCGCCGTTGCTGCCGTTCGCCTTCAGTCGGAAAGCACCCAGAGGCAGGGCTAGCTCATCGCTGATAACGAGCAGTCGGCTCTGGTCAATCTTTTCCTGATTCAGCCAATATCTTACCGCATTACCGCTGAGGTTCATGAATGTAGTAGGTTTGAGCAGGAAAATCTTTCTTCCCTTGAGCGTAGTTTCGGCTACGAAGCCATATCGCTTATCCTCAAAATGAATATTGGACGCTTTAGCAAAAGCGTCCAATACCATAAATCCTGTGTTGTGCCTGGTGCCGGCATATTCATCGCCAGGGTTACCAAGCCCACAAATCAAATATTTATCCAATGTTTGATAATGCTTTACTCAGGTTCGTAAAATCTCTAGATGACTCAGTGATTAAGCCTCTGCATCATCAGCAGCCTGAGCTGCGAGCTGAGCGTTACGTGTCATCTTGATAGAGCAAACTACAACAGCCTTGCTTGTAGCCAACTCGAGACCCTCGAATGAGAGGTCACCTACCTTGATGCTCTTACCGATCTTCAACTCAGTAACGTCGATATCGAGGTGCTCAGGAATAACCTGGTAAGGAGCTGTAACGTTGATCTTACGGATAGAGAGGTTCATACGACCACCATCACGTACACCCTGTGCAAGACCTGTCAACTTAACTGGAATACCGATAGTGATAGGCTTCTGGTCGTTAACCTCGTAGAAGTCAACGTGCAGAGGAGCGTCTGTTGTTGGGTGGAACTGAATCTCCTTCATGATAGCAGTGTGGCTCTCACCGTCGATGATGAGGTTGATAACGTATACATGAGGAGTGTAGATGATTTTACGCAACTCAGCGAATGGAACTGCGAAAGACAAAGCCTCAGGAGCACCGTTCTCGCCCCTTTTCTCACCATAAAGGTTACATGGAATCAAACCTTCCTTACGCAATGTCTTAGAAGCTTTCTTGCCAAGGTCTGTGCGCTTCTGACCTGTTACATTAATCTCTTTCATTTTGTGTTACTCTAAATTAAGTTATTAATAAAAATGTGCCTTAACTCGCCATCACACGGATTAGCTTTGCTTAAAGCGGGTGCAAAATTACGAAAATTATTTGGAATGAGCAAACTTTTTGCCGAAAAACATGTTCTACATGCAGAAAAAATATTGAAAATACAATTTTTTGCTTAAATAAACTGAAATTTTTGCCCGTTTTCTTGTCTATTACCTATTTAATGTGTATTTTTGCAAGCGTATTAGATAATTTAATAAATGAATCTTTTAAAAACATTAGAGAATGATTAATAGGGATTTGATAAGACGTAAGATTGTGCAGTTAACCTACGCATACTATCAAAACAGCGATCATAACATGGATAACGCTGAGAAGGAGCTGATGTTTAGTCTCTCCAAGTCATACGATTTGTACAACTACATGTTACAGCTCATCGTTGCCATCACCCAGGAGGCACGCAAGCGCTACGATGTAGATGTAGCTCGTGCCAAGAGAGAGGGTGAGCAGGAACCTTCACCACGTTTCGCATTCAATAAGTTCGCTCTGCAGCTCGAAGAGAACAAGATGCTGCTCGAATGGATAGATGTAAAGCATTCCAACTGGGATGAGGATATCGAAATGGTGCGCAAACTGTATACTGCGATTACGTCTAGCGATCTCTATGCTGATTATATCAGCGGTGCTATTGATGAGGAACTCGCCGATCTTGACGAGTACAGCCGCGACCGCGAGGTATGGCGCCGCATCTACAAGCTGTTCATTCAGAATAATGAAGATCTTGATGCATTCCTTGAGGAGAAGAGCCTCTACTGGAACGATGACAAGGATATCATAGATACTTTCGTATTGAAGACTATCAAGCGTTTCAACCCGGATGCTAAGGCCAAGCAGGAATTGCTGCCAGAATTCAAGGATGCTGAAGACAGAGAGTTTGCACGCAAGCTCTTCCGTGCTACCATCCTCAACTGCGATACCTACCAGCGCTATATGAGCGAGGCTTTGCGTAACTGGGATTTCTCACGTCTTGCCTATATGGATGTAATTATCATGCAGATTGCCATCGCTGAGGTTATGAACTTCCCTGGCATCCCGGCTACCGTCACTATCAACGAGTATGTAGAACTTGCCAAGGCATACAGCACTCCTCGAAGCGGCGGTTATGTTAACGGTATGATCGACAACATCTGCCGCGAGCTCATCAGCCGCAACCTCATCCAGAAGGAGATGCCTGAGCGCAAGCAGCACGCACAGCACGGCGAACATGCCGGCAAACAGCGCCCAGACAACCAGCACCCAGCCGGCCGTCGTCCGCGCATTCATCGCGCTCCGGGCGTGGGTGAGTAAATAACGGAGGCCTTTCTTGCTGGTCACACCTTTTTTATATGTAGAACATAAATAATAATAGATAATACTTTTAACGACATGACAAATTTAGTATTGCAAGCAGCTGCCGGTGGTAGCAGCATGAGTTTTCTCATCATGATGGTAGCTATCTTCGCTATCATGTGGTTCTTTATGATCCGTCCTCAGCAGAAGAAGCAGAAGGAAATCCGCAAGTTCCAGAATGCTTTGGCAGAGGGTACCAAGGTGGTTACAGGCGGCGGTGTTTACGGCACAGTTAAGCGTGTTAACCTCGAGGCTAATACCGTTGATGTTGAGATAGCTCGTGGCGTGGTAATCACTGTAGCTAAGGGCTACGTGTTTGCTGATGCAGCTAGTCAGACACCTAATGCGTAGTTTCAAGAGCATATTAAAAGCTGTCAGAAACTTCCTGTTCAGTGGTCTGAATAAGGAGTTTCTGATTTTTTTGTTCTTTCTCGCTCTCAGCGGCATCTTCTGGCTGATGATGACGCTCAATGAGACTACAGAGAGAGAATTCAATATTCCTGTGCAGTTAACGGGCGTGCCCCGCAATGCGGTGATAACCGGCGAACTCGCTGATACCGTGCATATTACGGTGCGCGATAAGGGATTCACACTCGTTACCTATGCTTACGGAGGCAAGATTCATCCGCTCACATTCCGGTTTGCCAATTATGCCGACGAGGAAGCGGGAACGGGACAGATTCCGATGGCTGATGTGCAGAAACAGGTGGCATCCCAGCTCTATGGCTCTACCAAACTGCTCTCCATCAAGCCGGCAAAATTCGATTTCTTCTTCACCTACGGCTCTTCCAAGCGGGTGCCTGTGGTGTTCAGAGGTAAGATTACAACCAACAAGAGCTATTATCTGGCGCATACCGAATTTCTGCCGTCTACGGTTACAGTTTATGCCAACAAGAAGCAGCTCGATGAGTTGCAATCGGTAGAAATCGAGCCGTTCAACATGCGCAACCTGCAGGATACCATTCATCGCAGCGTACCTATCAAGAAGATACGTGGCATGAAGATTGTGCCTCAGATGGTGCGTCTGGCGGTATATCCTGATGTGCTTACCGAAGAGTCGGTCGATGTGCCTGTTACGGCCATCAACATGCCTGATAACATGGTGCTCCGTACCTTTCCATCTAAAGTGGCGGTAAGATTCACCATCGGAGCCAGCCTCTTCAGAACCATCAAACCGAGCCAGTTTAAGGTGGTAGTAGATTATAACGATCTGGTTAACAACCCTTCTGACAAGTGCCAACTCCAGTTGCGCAGCGTGCCGCGCTCGGTGAGCAAGGCGCATCTCGAACTGGAAACGGTAGATTATCTGCTGGAACAGCAATGATGAAATGATGATTAGTAATTTATAATTTACAGTTAATAATTCATCGTGATGAAGATAGCGATAACGGGCGGTATAGGTAGCGGAAAGAGCTATGTGTGCCGGATATTAGAGAAACAGGGCATCAGGGTTTACGACTGCGATGCTGAGGCTAAGCGGCTCATGCGCACCGATGCCCGCTTGCAGGCTGGTTTGAAGAAGCTGGTGGGCAATCAGGTTTACAGTGCAGAGGGCGTTTTGCAGAAGCCCGTGCTGGCTCAGTTTCTGCTGGCTGGCGAGGCTAACAAGCAGGCTGTCAACGATGTGGTTCATCCGGCTGTGGCGCGCGATTTCGAGCAGAGCAGCTATGAGTGGATGGAGAGTGCCATCCTCTTCGATAGCGGTTTCTACCGCCGTATCCACCTCGATTTCGTGGTCTGCGTAACGGCTCCCGTCCCGGTCCGCATCCAGCGCATCATGCAGCGCGACCATATCCCGGCAGAGAAGGCGCAGCAGTGGATAGATGCCGTCATGCCGCAGGAAGAGCTCGCAGCCCGCTCCGATTTCGAAATCGTGAACGATGGCGAGCAGAATATCGAAGCACAGGTAAGAAAATTATTGGATATCATTAATAATAAAGAATAATAGAAAAGACAATGGAAACAATCCTTTCAATTGCAGGCAAACCAGGCCTTTATAAATTGGTATCAAGAGGTAACAGAAACCTCATCGTAGAAACACTCGATGAGACTCACAAGCGTATCCCAGCTTTCGCTACCGACCGCGTAACAAGCCTTGGTGACATCGCTATGTATACAGACGCTGATGAGGTGCCACTCTGGGAAGTGCTCGACAGCGTAAGCAAGAAGGAAGAGGGCAAGCCTAGCACTTTCAACTACAAGAAGGCGCCTGTTGCTGAGCTCCACGCTTATTTTGCTGAGGTTCTTCCTAACTACGATCGCGACCGTGTTCATGACAGCGACATCAAGAAGCTCCTCCAGTGGTACAACATTCTCGCTAAGTACGGCATCACCGATTTCAAGGCTACTCTCGCTCCTACAGAGGGTGAGAACGTAGATGATCGTGCTGAGCAGGTTGCTGAGTAAATTCCGTCAGATTTTTTAGGCACGGATTTCACGGATTACACGGATTTTTTTTCGAGATAATAACTCGTTTCGAGCATGTCTCTATAAACCCGTGTAATCCGTGTAATCCGTGCCTGTTTTTTTCCTTCAGTCTATAAATCCGTGCCTGATTCTTATTCCTCAATCTTCTTCAGTTCCTTCTCAAATCTTCTGCGATACATTTCTCCCGCTATGGTCAGACCAAACGGGAAGGCAATCCAGATGCCCAGAATGCCCAAGCCGCAAGGGAACCCCAGGGTGTAGCCCAGCGGCAATGAGATGACGAAATAAGCGATGAAGGCATAGAGCACCATCGGCTTTACACAGGCGATGCCACGCAGCGCATTGGCAAAGGTATACTGCAGTCCGTCGCCAAACTGATATATCATCATCAGGATAATCAGCGTAGCCACATACGCCTGCACCTCCACATTATCATTAAACCAGCCACCTATCTGATGGCGAAGCAGGAACACCGGCAAACCCATACACAGCGAGAACAGCAGGTTCAGCCGGAACCCGTCGTAGGCATTGCGGCGAACTGCCCCGTAGTCCTTCTGCCCCATAAAATGACTCACGCGGATAGCCAGCGCAGCCGCCATGCCCGAAAGCACGAGATAGAAGAGCTGCGAGAGGGTAATCATCACCTGATGAGCCGCCAACGGAATGGTTCCCAGCCAGCCCACCATCACACAACTCAGCGTGAAGGCAGCCGATTCCATGCCCAGCTGCAGCGCCACAGGCCAGCCCAACCGGTTCATCTCCCTGAAGTCAGCCTTGGTCAGAGAACTGTGCAGAATATCGCGTCTGTATTCCCCAAGATTCTTGCCCGTCATCAGCATGCACACCATCGCCAGCGCCATCAGAATGCGGCTCACCAGCGTCGAAATACCGGCTCCCAGCAAACCCAGTTCCGGGAAACCCGCCACACCGTAAATCAGTACCCAGTTGCCCAGGATATTGATTATGTTGCCGCCAATCATCGCCCACATCGCCACCTTGGTCTGTCCGAGTCCGTCAAGAAATTGCTTCATCGTGAAGAAGATGCCCATGAAGAGCACCGAGGCGAGGTTTACCAGAAAGTAAGGGCGGATGAGCGAGAGCAGCTCTTCAGGCTGTCCGATGTGCCCCAGATTCAGGTAGAGCACAACGAGGGCGAGGGTGAAGATGATGCCCGTCAGCATGTTGGCACAGAAGGCATTGCGCACTTTCTGTCCGATGCAGTCGGTCCGTTCCTCGCCGTAGAGCCGTCCGATGATAGGAGTGAGTCCGTAGGTGAATCCCATATAGGATACGAAAACGAGACCGAAGATATTGTTCACCAGTCCGGCAGCCGCCAGTTCGGGTGTACTGTGATGGCCAATCATCAGCGTATCAGCAAATCCCAGGATGATGGTACCCAGCTGTCCTATGATGATAGGAATGCCGATAGCTAGCAGTTCCCGGTAGTGATGTTTCTTGTTTGTCGTTATTGATGTCGTATGATTATTCATATTTGCTTTTAATTACTAATCTATTTCCTTTATTCTGCTTAAGAGCATGCAAAGTTACGGCTTTATTCACTAACTACCAAATTTTTCTCCCTTTTTTTTAGGGGACCAGCGATGGAATCGCTGGGAACGGGGCGCAAAGGGGCGCAAAGAGGCAGAAAGGGGCTTTTCCCCTTCCTGCCCCCGTCCCCAGCGATTCCATCGCTGGTCCCCCTAAAAAGGAAAAAAGAGCCTAGCTTACCCCCGCTAGGCTCTTTTTACTTTTTACCTTTTTACCCTTTTACCTTTAGATGTATGAACTTCCTTCCTCTTTCTGTCCATACGAGGTAGGTGTGGGTATAGGCGGTGCCCAGTTTCTCCTGTGCCCCATCGCAGTGAGGGTCGGGGTGGGTAGAGTAGCGGGTGCGGCTCTTCGCCAGGCCCATGTGGGCATAATCAGCATAGAGCAGATACTGGCCGCTCTGGTAGTACTGGATATGAAGGGCACAGAGCTGGCGGTTCAACTCCTGTGCCGTGATACCCAGCTCCTTCGCTATCTGCGTGGTGGTATAGCAGGAAACAGAGTTGAGAACATTGTCGGTGTAGAGCGCCTTCGGCAGAAGATGATCCACCTGATTCTCCAACTGGATGATGTTCTCACCGTTCTTGGCGATGCAAACCACCTGTTCGTCCACCACACCGTTCAGCCGACGAATCTCCGTATCCTGTTCTCCGATGAGTTTCTTCTGCTGATCAATCTGCACTTGCTGGTTTTTCAGCAGATTCTCCTTCTCCTTGAGTGTAGCTCTGAGAATCTCTTCAGCATGCCGAATCGTCTCCTCATCACTCTCTCCCTGCTGTACCGGAATATAACCGCCCGTCTTGCGAATCTGCGGCAGCACCTCGGAAGTAACCCAGTTTTTGAACTTCACCGCCGTTGGAAGCTTGGAGCCGAGAACCAAAGCATAGAATCCGCTCTCGTTGACGAAAAGCATCTGCTGTAGTCGTTTTGCAGCAACTCCATCCTTCTTTTTGCCAGTCACTACCCATACATCGCGTTTCGCGATGTATGGGTCATCAACATGTCGCTGAATGGCAGCCCACAGGTTCTTGTACCCCAGCGCATTACATACATCTTTCGCGCAGAACAAGGGCTCCCCGTTTTCATCGGTCAAGGTGCGAATCTTACCGAATTCAGGGTTTTCGAACACGACAGCATTACCCGCTGTCTTTTCATTCTTCATTTCTTCCTTTTTTGTATTTTCTTCTGTTTTCATGTTAAAATATGGTATTAAAATTAAACACTAATAACTAATCACTACCCAATGCTCATCCAAATGCTCTCCTCTCTGTCTCTCGCAGCGGTAATGGCATTGATGAGGCGGTGGAGCCAGATGCGGGAGTTCACAACCATGCCTTTTACACGGTTCTCACCCACCAGGATGCAGCCCTGCGTATCATCGGGATAATTGCCGGCATGGATGCGGATGCCCTCAAAATTAGGGATACCCAACAGCAGCGGCAACCACATCTTAAACCTCGGCGACTTGCTGATCACCACCGGATAAGTGCCCTCAGGTATCGCCGTCTTGCCCTTCATCTTCTGCGCCTTCTTGCCCGATACACGCCCCAACCGCACATTCTCCTCGGCAGGACTCAGCTCCACACCCAGAAGGTTGCGCCAGCACGGCTCCAGCGTATCGCAGAAATACGAGTCTGTATTCAACTTCTCCGCAGGCACCTCGCACACTGTCTTCAGCCCCCTGCACTTGTTCACACTCTCAATCGTGCGCTTCTTCACATCCTCATCCTTCAGGATGTAAAGGCGACCTATCGTGTAGGTCTTCTTCTTCGCTATACGTTTTAAAACTATCTGCATAAGTCAAAATAAATTTAAGATTCAATAACTATACCGTCGTGGCGGTACTTAAGCTTCTCAAAACTGTCACAACTGTCACAACTGTCACGCTTGCCCGTATACTGATACGCCCGCCTGATGTAATTCCGGTGCAGCCACTGCCTGATCATCATATCGGTACCCTTCGCATCCAAACCATGCTCCAGCCGGATGGCAAGCAACTGCGCAGCCGTAAAGTTATCGGGCAATATCTGTAAAAGATTCTGAGGCCCACGCTTCGAACTCTTCTCCGCCGTATAGTTCTCCTTCGCAATCATGTCGCCGAAGAACCGCATCTTGCAGTACAGGTCATACTGCTCGCTCCAGCGGATAAACTCGTCAATCTCCGGCTCCCACTTGCAACCATTGGCTACATACAGCACGCACGCCTTCAGGTAAGCGATGACATTGGCACGGAACGAGAGATTCTCAAACGTCCTGTCCTGCGACAGCCGGGCAAACTCAGCATTCTCATCCTTCAGTTTGAGGGCCAGCTGAAACGCCTCCTTACACTCAATCAGACCCGTTACTTTGTTCAGATTTTCGATGTAAGGCCGTAGCGCCTCACGGTACGATTCATCATAGGTTCCGTAAACAGGCATATCTTCGCCGATTTCCCTTTCGGGGATGGTACAGAAGTTGATACGGCTGATAGGACCATCGGTAAGAACCTTAGAGAAGTAACGCTGACCCTTCTGGATGGTGGTAGATGCATTCCAGTTGAACCGGATGGTAACACGCTCCGTGACACTCATTGTTCCTACGCGAGTTTGTCCGTATTTATTACCCGGGTCTGCGGCAAGACACATGATGCGGAACTGCTGGTTTCCGCTACCCTTGAGCGCATCAAACTGGTCGAGTTCATTGAGCGAAGTATAGAGGAAATGTTCCTGCGCTTCAGCCGTTCTCATCACGAAAGCCGGGTTTGTCATATCCGCATCAATCTCCTGGATAATCAGGTTTTCAGGTCTCTTGCGCTTATCCTTGTTGGCACCCTTGCGCAGCATCTCATCCTTCCACGCCTTTTCGCGCTTCAGGTTTTCAGCATCCCTCAGCCTGATATCCTCCATAATGAAATCGATGGGCCTGTTCACGCTGCTCTTACCCGCTCCGGTACCCGCAAGCAGCAGCGTCATCAGTCTCGCCTCGTGCTCCACGTTGTCAATATACCGGAACCTCGTCTTCCAGAGATGCGTAGCCAGCGGCGGGAAGATAGCGTGCGCCACAGCCGGCTTATAAATCTCCGGCGTCCTCGATATCAGCAGCTCCACCAGCTTCGGCAGTTTCTTCGGCATCTCCGGCGGGTCAGGATAATCCTCATCAGCCCTATTACCTGTTAACTGTAAACTATTAACTTGTTGCTCAGCCCTATTAACTTTCAACTGTAAACTATTAACTTGCTGGCTGGCCTTCTGCTCCGCAAGTGCATTCACCCTCATCACTTCCCTCGACATCGGCTTCGTATTGTCAGCATATTTCGCATAGAAGTCGTGAATCAGCTGATGGCAGTCGTTCTCCTGATAGTAGCTCGGCATTTTCACCCTCACCACCTTCATCAGTTCCTCTTCCTCCATCACCCTCGAAGCACCGGCGCTCATGATAGCCAGCAGCGAGGAGTGTCTCGACCCCACGGTATCAATCTCCATACCCCCGAGTCCGGCAGCCTGCGTAAAGAGGTCAAACGCAATCAGATTCTTCTCTCTGGCTTCCAGTCCGCCAGCATTCTGATTGCCTCCAGAATCCCCGATATGAGGAGCATCAGCACCATGGCTATCACCAGGTTGGGCAGGCTGAACAGCAGAGCCAGCAGAAACAGCAGGATTGCCGTCGTTGCCCGATAGTCTATTATTTTCATTATTCTTACCATTGCTATTAACTTTTAACTGTAAACTATTAACTTTCCCTCTTCCGTCCACGGTCAGTCCGCGGTCCAGATACGCCTGCCTTCGCATCAGAATCTCCTTCTCGCTCAGCACGGCGCACCACATCTTCGACCTGTAGATTTCCGAGTCTTTATCCGTAAGATAAATCATTCTCTCGGGTGTGATGCAGCTCTCGTCATACGGCACCCCCAGCGCCTCGCAATACGCCTTCTGTGTCTCCTCGATGGTCATTCCCACCGGCAGTCTGATACCGATGTGCAGCTTCTTCCGGGCACTGTAGCAGAGGTGCAGCAGCGAGCCGTTCCAGATGCTGTCAGAGCAGTTCAGCTCCCTTGCCTTCTCGATAGCCTTGTCTACATACTCCCTGTCATCCACGTCGATGATAGTCTGGAACATGAAGCTCTCGGGCTGGGCATTCTCCTGTCTGCGCACATTGTTCTTGAAAATGCCGTAGTGGGGACAGAAGAAAGGCAGTTCGCTCTTCAGCCTGTCCTGCGCCTTCTTCACCGCCTCTGCATCGTTGGCATCCACCTTCGGGATAGGCAGTTCGCCCCTAATCTGCTGAATCATCTTCCTGATTTCCGGCGATGCAATCACCTTGTCATACACCGCCATACTGTTGGAAAACACCTTCCCCTTATTGCCCTTGCGATAAGGGTTCAGTGCAATTACATGTTGTGTTTCTGTCATGTTATTTCGTTAATAAAAGATTGGTTTAGAGGGTGAGATACTGGCTGTTGATCCAGAGTCCGTAATCGTTGTATGCGATGTCGAGCGGTTCCTGCAGTTCCGGAATCCTCTCGATGCCCAGCAGCCCCTTTCCCCGGTTCAGTTCAGCCAGGTCATACTTCGCCAGCACCTTCTCCACGAAGCCGTGAATCCATTTCCTGACCAGTTTCAGTTCGGTAGTCAGATTCGTCTCCAGGTCGTGCAGCATCACCTCATCGATAAAGTATTGAGTAGTGTGCACGTTCTTCTTTCTCTTGCCCACATACCCGAGTTCGCGGTCCGTAATAAAGTTGAGTTCGCCCTTCTCTTCAGGCGCCAGATTCATCTCGAACCCCGCAATCTGCCCCTCAGAATCAGCAATCACCTCAAAGGTCTCATGTCCGCTTTTTTCGTAGAGGCACATGACATCCTCCAGATTGTAGAAGATGCCCTCTTCCGTTTTCACCACTCTCAGCCGTCCGTAAGCAGGATGACTGAACACATACGCTTTCACTTCCATCATTTTAAATAATTTAGAAGATTGGGGGCTCCCACCACGGTTGATGTGCAGATACACAAAAGCCCCCGAAACTCAGACCGCATTGGTTCTGAATTCCGGGGGCAAAGGTAAGGGAAATTTCTCGCTTCTACCTAGTACGTACTATGTACGCGTACTAGTACTACCTATAAGTTTATCCTCTGATAGCAGGCATTACTTTTTCGAGGAAGGGAATCGTTTTCTTCTGATCCATTCCTCGGTTGTAGGCGGCTCTCATCGAGTTCGGATTAGGACCCCAATAATTGCCGAATACGCTCCATATATTATCGATTTTCAACTCTGTACCTATCTGGTTGGCAAGGATGGCAGCTTCGGATGAAGACAGTCCTGAGGGCATGAAATTTTCGGTTACCAAGCCTATCTCTATCAGGTTGTTCTTTATCCTCTGAGCCCTTTCCGTTTTCAGCTCATCCGGCATCTCAGCATTTCTGCATGAGTGTTGCTCACAGGCATTGCTGCCATAATAGTTTTCCACATGCTCGAAGTACGAGCTACCAGCGTTCATGATGATCATTCTTTGTCCAGACATTTCTCATCCTCCTTTCCCTGATAGTTGTTCATGCGTTCGATATACTGTCCACCATTCATCTGTATGGTATTGTTGATAACGATGGTGAAATGCTTTATTACAAAGCGAATAAATTTTCTATAGAAAAATATTTTCATCTTTTACTGTTTTAGTTTGTTGTTAATTGTTTCCTCCTCATTTTAGCAGAGGGCGTGTGGTTGCGCTAACGTTTTTAGCGTAAGCCGCTGGAGGCTGCCGAGCGCCTACTATCCGTAAGGTGTGGGGGCGGGTAAGGTTATGTTTGCTTTCTGGTTGTTGATATGGCATTAAGTTGATACTTGGTCGCAGATACCTGGCATCTCGACCGATTATTAGTAATTATAGCATGCCACAGCTCGCTTAGGAGTTCTCCTAAGCTTCCGAAACACCTTTTCTTCATAAAGTCGAGGTGATTGCTGTTAATATGCTTCATTTTTTTCATAATTTCAAAATTTTGTGCAAAGGTAATAAAAAACATTCAAATAACCAAATAAAAAGTGAGCGTCATGACGCTCACTTTAATTTAACATTTATTATACATACATGTGATGTTTTTAACAGATTAAACGCCATTCCACCTCACACATTCCTGCTATTCCCTTCACGCCCCCTGTAATTCCCTCCACGCCCCTGCAATTCCCCTCACGCCCTGAAAGGGCAGAAGCTCCTAGCCCAGGGCATCCGCCCTGGGTATTCATGTCCGCACGCCTGGCGCCCTGAAAGGGCAAAAGCTTTATATGGCGCCCCAAATATGATATACAAGCCGAAAAAAATAGGAGAAAAAATGGTGTGGATTCCGAACTCTGTCAAAGATGTCTTTACTAATGAGGTTCAGATTCCAGAGGACAATGATATAGCGACAACAGAGAATGTTGCTCATGTAGCGATGCTGTTGTTTGCAGGGTACATTGACGCAGCCACTTCCATGTCGGAGTCATGTGGTGGTGGCGGTTCTTCTCCTTCTTCTTCTGGTTGGGGCAAGAAGGATGATGTAGATGATTGGAAGTTTGCCCACCGTTGCGCACAGATGGTTCATTCCATGTGCAAGCCAAAGCCACGCTGTAGAAGTTCCACCGATAAATCAATGACAATATGGCTATCAGAAAAAGCAAGACAAACATAGACACAGAAGAAAGATCCGACTTTGACAACATGATGAATGATGTCGAAAACGAGGTTGAGGAACAGCAAGCTGAGGATGGACTTGTAAACCGTGTTCCTGAGTTGAAGCAGTTGAGTGAGGACATTGACAAGGCAACCAACATTTTCATCAATGCCGCACTTGAACTGGAATCTGCCATTCAGCAGTATCAGCGTGCAGAAGCCATATTAGGTGGTGCTGTGACTACTATCAGCAAAAAGGTTGATACCATCAATCAACACATAGACAAAGTTTTGGAAAATGCTCCCACAAAATTGAAGGTGTCTGTAAATGTCAATGATGCTGACTGGCAGAAGATTCAAGAACTGTTCACCAAGGAATACCAATGGATGACTGCGCAGATGCAGGTGCATATCCGTGAGGTCAATTCCATGTTTGCTGATGAACGGGAAAAAGTTCGTGAACGATACAAGGAATATGATGGTTGCTACCTCGGTCACTATGCTCAATGGTTCTTTTGGTTCTTCTTCACGATTGGTATCCTTGTGGTTGCAGGAGGTGTTGGAATGATAATTGCACAGAACTATACATGAGATAGACGAGTTACTGCCTAACATTGAGTTTGCACTTAAAGTTAGGCGATAACTATTATTATCTCGATAACCAATCAACCAATTTTATTGCCTTCTTCGTGCCATAATGATAAAAAACATAATAACCAGTAAAAAGGTGTTGATTAAACTCTTCCGAATATTGATAATTATCAATATATCCTATAACAGGATATAGTTCTAAGTATTCACTTCCTGACCAATCCTTTTCGTCATCACGGATAGGGAATAAGGCTATTTTACCGTAAGCATACTTTTGAGCATCACCAAAGCCTAATTCCCAGTTGCACCATTTTGACGCAATAGCACCTTCTGTAGCAACAAGAATAAACTTATCGTATTTTTTAATTTTCTCTTTTATATTTTCCGCTGTTCTTCCACATGTACGAGCAGGCATTGATGGATCCAACCAATCTACATATATTGAAGAATTGAGATGTTCCAATAGATACGCTACTCTTTTCAGTGGTGCTATTTCTGAATGTTTATGAGACAAGAAAACACTCAGTTTTTTACCGAGATAAAACACTCTTTTAGAATCGTTTTCACAACTTGAAACATTAGCACCTAATGTTTTTTGCTTTAATTGGCTTAATGACAAATACATGGACATTTCTCTATTATTTTATGCAACAAGACTATTATACATATTATAAATGGGATACCATAAAAGACTCTAAGTGTAATGCTCCACATTACATCGCAAATACTATCAACATTGTATTTATTTGGATTGAGGTCATACAAATTGCTATAATCATTTTGTTCTCTTTTTTTTAAGCGGTCTGAATACATCAATCTAAACCTTCTTTCTGTTTGCAAAAAGTAAGCATCTAAAATCCAAAAGCATACAAATGGCACTAAGGTGGTGCATATTAATAAAGCAATGTCGTTCAAATTTTCCCCCTTGGTAATTGCTGTTACTCCTGCAAAAACACTCAAAGCCCACCCTTTTACTAAGAATGAGTTACTTGCCATTCGTTTTATACAACCTTGAATAAGGTCTATTTCTTTAAACAATTCTTCGTTCCCCATAACTATACTTCCTTCTTTATGTCAAACAAATCCTTATTTTCCTGGCGTTGAATTGCACTGTTTATGTAATAATTGGGCATTACAATAAAATCGCACCATTTTACCGCTTCTATATAAGAGCATTCTCCATAGTAGTGAAAACAACCACATTTGGGACAGATACTTCTGTTTGGATTGCGCTTGTTGAACTTATTTTCTCTTATAATCTTGAAAAGGCTGTCTGTATGGTGCGTTGTTGAACCGCAAAACGATTGAGTCAAATAATAGTCATAATTGCCATTTTTATCAGGAAGAACTATCGCTAACATTGCATTTGTATGGCTCGTTCTGTCATTCCGGGTTGTTTCCTTTAGAGAAAAAGATACTTCCCAAGGAATCCATTGACTTTTATCGCTTCTATAGGTAATTCTCATATTTGGAGAGATCATAACAATCGTAACAGAACTATCAAATATTCTGTCCTTTAACATTTCCCATATAGTATCTTCTGAATACGAACTCAAATCTTCGTCATCAGATTCCCCTTTATATATATGGTCTGTTATATCGAAATAATTCTCTAAAGCATCTACATAATCTCTTACTGTGGTAGGATTATGCCAACTATGCCCAGAGAGTGGAGCTACATCTTGGTCAGCATATTTGTATGATACAAAAATTTTCTTACCCATATTTTTCTTTGTCTAAAATTGTAATTTTACTTGATACTATCTAAATCGAATTTGGAAATTCAAATCAATGAAGTATTGACCATGTTTCTCGTAAACATAACCAAAATCTCCTTTCTTATTTTTTTTCGTCCCTGATACTCCATTTTTGTATATGTAACTATTCTCCTCGCTTTCAGTTAGCAGTCTGCCTTCCAAATATGCATTTGCCTTAGCTACAGCTAAATTCTTGCACATTCCTCTATCAGGGCGGTCGAAATAAGTGTTCTCAAATAGATAGTTGCCAAAAATATCATCAGACATGGCACGATAGTACAACATCTCTCCATCACGGCTAACATCTATATAGCCACCAGTCAACCTTTTCCTACCATTCCAAAGAGAAGATGCGGTCATACCTGCAAATGAATCAAAGAGAAAGTCTTTGAACTTAGCAGAATAAAACATTTGTGGATTTCTGACATTTATAGGATTTAATTCAACTACCTTGTTGCATACATCCTTAACATTAGAGCCACACGCTCCATAATAAGATGCATGCGCCAGTACGGCTGCACTAAGAACTTCTTCCATTCGGGAGTCAACAAAGGCAATATTCTGTTCAAATGCTTCATTTCTACAACCCACATATTCAAGAGAGTATTTTTCCTTGATAACTTCCATTATAGACAGGAAAGCATCCTTAGCATTGATTTCATGCATTCCTTTCTCATCGCAACCAACAACTTCAAATGTAAAACCTGATGTTGGCGAGCAATTGAATAATGTTGCAGGACTGCCTATATGAGATTTTACAGAAAAACCCTCTGTCGTTTTGGTATGGTCAAGAGAATCTTCACTGGTGATAATAACATCAGTTTTTGCACCATACTTCTCTTTTGCTGACTTTGACAGATTAGCTTTTGGAGTATCTATGCCAAGTGACTCCAAATAATTCTGAACTTCTGCAACACTGGTTACATGGTTGGTAGTAAGAGTCTTGATGTTGTCATACAAAACTTGCGCATATTTAGAAAACTCTGGTGCAGTGACCACTTTAATACTTTCGTCATCTTTTGAAGCCTTGATATAGGCGATATTTTCATCCACGAAACGCTCAAATATCAGCATCTTATCAGGTTCTTCTCTTATGATGTTTATGATGTCAATATAAGTGGAATCGTCTTTTGTTAATTCAGAAGATGCTCCATAGATACGACCATCACCAAGCAAACGCATAAACACGTATGCTTCTGTCCATTCTCCTCTGTTAAATTGCCATACTGCCATATTATAATATATTTTTGTCGTTTAATGATTTAAGTAATTGTGCTGCAGTTGCCTGAATAGCAGGAACAGCGACACTATTGCCAAACTGTTTATAAGCAGAAGCGTCTGCAACAACAATCTTGAAATTATCAGGATAGCCCTGCAAACGCGCCCATTCTCGTGGAGTCATTTTGCGCCAACCATCTGTATTAACAGTACCTTTGATGTTTGTTGTCGGAGTTAAGTCTTTCTGTCTAAAGTCTATAACGAGATTACTTTCTCTTCCCATTCCCCCGACAACAATAGCATGAGCAATACCATCATCAGGAATTATGTCATAGCCAAAGCCATTGCCTTTGGCTGCATGACGTGCTTTATGGTTTATCAATGTCTGTTGGTATCTGGTTGAAAGATAATATTTTGCAGGTACTGGATTTTCTTCCCTAACATCAATCCATTTCTTTGTGACTTCTTTCTGTTCTGGATAAGAAAAATCTTCTGCTGTAAGTCCTAAATCCTTCCGGAATCCAACTATATAGATTCTTTCACGATGTTGCGGAACTCCGAAAAACATTGCATTGACAATCTGAGGTTCTGGTACAACATATCCAACTTCATCTAATGTGTTCAGAATCGTCTTGAGGGTTCTACCTTTGTCGTGTATAGCAAGTCCTTTGACATTTTCCAAAAAGAATGCTTTTGGCTGGTATCTACGCAGTATTTCTGCAACATCAAAGAAAAGAGTACCTCTCGTCTCTGCAAATCCAAGTTTTTTACCAGCAAGTGAGAATGCTTGACAAGGGAAACCTGCACAAAGGATGTCAAATCCCTTTGGTATTTTATTCTTTGTTGATTCTTTTGTTATATCACCAAAAGGAACATCGCCATAATTTGCATAATAGGTTTTTTTTGCTTGTTCATCCCATTCGGAAGAAAAAACACATTCTCCTCCTAAATTTTGAAATGCCATTCTGAAGCCACCTATTCCCGCAAAAAGATCAATAAAGGTGAACTTTGGATTTTGGGGAGCAAGAAATGGTGCCTGAAATAATTCTGGAAATAGATATGCTTGGTAGGCATCTGTAGATTCTGAAACACCGACGAAATCATTAGGTCGTTGCTCCTTCTCTCCATGAACGAATTCATACCATAAATTCAGAATATCTTGCGCTTTATTTGCATATGGCATATTTACTTTTGAATCTTTCAATTGTAAATAGTGGGTTACCAATGCAGCCTGTTCGATAAAAGGTATAAGATTACCATTTTCGTCAAGCGACTCTTTGCCAAATAGTTGTACCTTATCGGCACGTTTCTTGTTGAAATCAAATAATGAGAATGAAGTATTTATCTTTTTCATTACAATTTTTTATACGGATTATGTTCAGGAACCCTAATGAGTTCTTTTATATCAACTTCCAGACATTGAGCTATCTGGATTAATGCTTCTAAAGGGGGTTGGCAAGCATTAGTACACCATTTGGAAATGGTTGCCTGGTCTCTGCCAAGTTTCTCTGCAAGCCATTTGTTCGTTTTCCCCTTTTCCGCAAGCATAACCTTTATACGATTAAAATTTTTCTCAGCCATTGCGTATATTATTAATGTTTTCGATTGCAAAGATACTCATTTTTCTCCTAATATCGTTTTGTTTAATCCGAAAATCGTTATGAAAAGCAGAAAATAATTTGTCTAATTAGAAATTTTGCCAGTTTTTGCATGATTTACAGTGAATCTTCCCCTCTTAATCTTGCATATCTCTATATTCTGTAAAATGAAAACAGAATGTGCCTACTTATAATTTTCTTCTTTTGGAGTTGAGTTATGAATACCAAAATCGGAAAATTGCCGTTGTTTTTCGTGTTAGTTTATGTTTTCTCATGCTTTCATTTTGGTGTTTCTTGATTTTGTTGTTCCTAATTTGTTTTTTTTTATCTACGTTATGTCTAAAACAATATTGATTGGCAAATGTATAGTTTTAAATAGGAGATAAGAACAATGAAACATTATAATGTGGTTGCAGCCGTGGTTTGTCATGATGGCAAGTATCTCTGCATGCAGAAAGGCAAGACAAAGTTTGAGTATACCAGCTATAAATGGGAGTTTCCTGGTGGCAAGATAGAGCCTGGTGAAACTCCTCAACAGGCGCTGGCTCGTGAGCTGATGGAGGAAATGGAGTATCCTGTAGAAGTAGGAGAGGAGTTGGTAACTGTGAATCACGAGTATCCTGATTTCTCGATAACCATGACTGCCTTTCTGTGTACGCCAAAAGGTGATGCTAATGGGTTCAAGAGGCGTGAACACGCTGATAGCAAGTGGTGCAGCAAAGAAGAACTGAAAGGGCTCAACTGGGCTGCAGCAGATGTAGGGATAGTGGAATGTATCTTACAAGATTAAACGTAAGTTGATTATGAAAAAAGGAACACTTTGGACAAGAGATGAGTACATTGTAGTACTAAATCTCTATTATAAACTGCCATTTGGAAAACTCAATCGAGGAACCAAAGAAGTGAAGGAGTTAGCTGCATTGATGGGTAGAACAAATAATTCTGTTGCAATGCGGTTATCTAATTTTGCGGCGTGTGATCCATATATAATCTCAACAGGACGCCATGGTCTGGAGGCTGGTAAAGTACAATGTCAGCCCTATTGGGACGAATTTTATAATGATCGTGAAGCCTTACTCTTTGAGAGTGAGAAGATTCTGGCAAAACTTGAGAATTCAACTATTGATGAAAAGTTTGTAGCTGAGTTAAAAGATATAGAAAATTTACAGGGTGAAGACAAGGTAAGGGCAGTAAAAACAAGGGTGAACCAGTCGATATTTCGCTCTCTTATCCTCTCAAATTATTCCGGAAGATGTGCTCTTACGGGGATAGATGTTCCTGAACTTCTAGTGGCAAGCCACATCAAGCCTTGGGCTATGGATGAAAAGGAACGATTGAATCCGTCAAATGGAATTTGTTTGTCCTCGCTTTATGATAGTGCCTTTGATAAGGGTTTGATTGGTTTCGATCAAGAATATAAGGTTATTCTTTCGCCACGCATATTAGAGCAAGAAAGCAAGTGCTATTTTGAAAAATATTTTGGTAGTATAGATCATAAACAATTAGTTCTGCCTGTTGAACATAAGCCAGATAAAGCCTTTTTGGAATGGCATATGGATTCAATTTTTCAAAGGTAGTAAGTATATTGACTAAACATATGAAGCTTTTGCCCTTACAGGGCGCAAGGCTGATTGCGCTTATACCCAGGGCGATGCCCTGGGCTAGGAGCTTCTGGGCCTTCAGCCCGTACCTGAACCACATGCGGAACTAGAGTTAGGAACCAATAATTTGAAATCGTCAACAGGCTGTAGACGATTTCGTTTATTGGCTGCAACTTGTTGAATATCAATGGTTATTGTGCTATCAGTGAATTTGTCCGCAAGTTGCGGACGAATTGCAGACAATCGGAAAAAGTGACTACAGTACCGCTGCACAGACCTTGCGGAACCAGTCGAGTTTCTTGCCGCTCATTTCTGCTATGGATAAGTTCTCTTTGTTCACATCTTCTGGCTCAAATTCATAATAAGAATCCTCGGTAGGGAGATAATCCTCTGGAAGATCTTCTATGGAGTGGGCCTGGAAGTTGTGATGATTGTCTTCTTCATCAATATCGACAGTATATACTATGTCGTCTAATGGCGAACTTAATACGTTACGCAATGTTTGCTTTTTATTCGTGTACTTTTGTATATTGTCGTAATCGGTTCTGATGAACATCCAACGATTGTTTGTATCATCCTGGTCTATCCAATAGAAGAGATAGTTGTCACCCTTGTTGGTAACGTAGTGTGACAACAATGGTCCATCGAAATATATAAGATCGGCCACTTTCTTGAATTTGTCGAAGTTGCGCTTCTTTATGCAAATACCTTTTATTGTTTTCATAAATTTCCCTCCTCTAGTTTAAATGTTTTGGATGAGTCACATGATGGGAATTCAAACAAGTTATGTTTTAAATCTGCCTGCAAATATATGAAATATTTCTCTTTTCTGCAAGTTTTTGGGCTTTTTCTTTGCGTTTTCAAAGGAAAAATGTAAATTTGCAGAAAAATGTAGAACGTTTTAATGTAAAGGTTATGGCAGCAACGGTATTGAATAGTACACAAGTACACCTCTTGCAAATGTTTCAAGTAGATGATTCTCAGAAAGGTTTGGAAGAATTGAAGGAATTGTTATATTCTTATTATTCAAAAAAAATGGATGAATCTCTGAATGAACTTTGGGATTCGGGCGTGCTTGACCAGAAAAGACTTGACGAAATCAATAATATGGATTTGCATAAATTGGAAAGGATTTCGAAAGAACAATATGAGTTTGCACTCAACAGAATAGAAGATCTCCTGCCATTGGTAACGGACGATACGCCTGCCAATGATAAGAATGCCATAGAACTGACATTAATGTCGGACATTGTTGAGTCATACGAAAAGAAACATTTTCCTATCGGAAAGCCTTCTGTTTCTGAACTTATCGAACTTTCTTTAAATGAAAAGAAAATGACTCAAAAACAACTGGCTTCAGAAATTGGAGTAAGTCCTTCACGTATTAACGATTATGTAACAGGGCGCTCTGAGCCTACTCTAAAAATAGCTAGATTGCTATGCAAGGTTCTGAACATAACTCCTGCTGCGATGTTGCAATGTTAAGCAGATGTTGATGATAAATTAAAGATGTCGGACCGTTTGACCATAGAACAGCGCCACAACAATATGGCGGCAATAAGGGGCAGGGATACCAAACCGGAGATTCTTGTCAGGAAATTTCTGTGGAGTAGGGGATTCAGGTATCGGCTCAATCATCCGCGGTTGCCGGGCAAGCCGGACATCGTGCTGAGGAAATATCGCACCTGTATTCTGGTGAACGGGTGCTTCTGGCACGGACATGAAGGGTGCAAATATTATGTGGTGCCGAAATCGAACACCGGGTTCTGGATGGAGAAGATTAGGAAGAACCGGGAGAGGGACCATGAGGTGCTGCACCGGCTGGCTGAAATGGGATGGCATACCATCGTGATATGGGAATGTGAACTGAAGCCGGCGGTAAGGGAGAAGACGCTGGAGTCGCTCGCCTTTACGCTGAACCATATCTATCTGGAAGATCATCATATCAGAAGATATGAATTGCCGGAAGAAGTGCCGGAAATGGTGGCGGAGCCGGAGGCGGAAAGACGAGAGGAATAGGCAGGGATTTCACGGAATTTTAAAGTGGACTCTTAACTCAAGTTTCGCATGTGGTTTAAGTACGGGCTGAAGGTCCACAAGAGGGTGTGTCATAAATCAACAGTTCGCCAACGACTCAAAAGAGTTCGCTAACTCAGAAAAACAGTTCGCCAACGACTCAAAAGAGTTCGCCAACTCAGAAAAACAGTTCGCCAACGACACCAAAGAGTTCGCCAACGAAAAGAAAGAAACAGTCCAAGAAGTCAAGCAAAGAAAAGTGTTCGTGAAGGCTAAAAGAGCCATCTGCAAACTTATCACTACTAATCCAAAGGTGACAACTGCGCAAATAGCAGTTGTTTATCCACGGACAATCTCCCCTGAGCCGCAAAAGTACGACTTTTGGGTGAAAGTTATATTGCACATTATTGTTTTTCCTTGATAAGTTTGATGATGCTATTTAAAAAGTCATGAGCGGGTTGTAGCATATTTTCTACGTCAGAATTACTAACATCATATTCGCAGTTATAATCAGCTTTCATTCTTAATTGTTCCATCCTGGAGAAAAAAGCACCAAGTTCTTTGTCAATTTTACCTGTCTTAACGAAATTCATACCAAATACGCCTAAAGTACCAGCATGAGTATGTGCCGAAAGCCCATAATGTATTAATAGTGCCTGAGCAGCATGGAAACAAGAATAGTAAAACCTATTAGCTGCCAAATCCCATAATTCCATAGAAAGCATTTGCTCTGCTTCTGCTATAAATCTTTTTGCTTTTTCCAGACGAAGTTCTACTAAAGAACTTCTTTCATCGTTTGTTAGCCCCATAATCTTACTCCTTCCTTTTCTACATTTTTATAAAATGGTGTAATCTTATATTTCTGCCACTCCTTAGCGGAATACATTACAGGATTTATTTCTTTTCCTAAATCCCAGCCTAGCTCGGTAAGAGGATAGGTTACATTATCATAATCAGAAGGTAGAAGTTGATCCTTGTCTAAGATAACAAGAATGTCCCAGTCGCTATCATCCCTAGCGGTGCCTCTAGCTTGTGAGCCAAAAAGTATCGCTTTTCCGTATGGTGGCATATTCTTAGCCAGGCATTCACGGATGGCAGTCAATGTATATTCCTTTTCCTTCTTCATAATGCAAAGATAAGATAAAAACTTGAATCAGACAAGTAAAAACCTTCTTTTTTATGAATTATTACACGATTTACAAGGTTTTTGATAGAATGATTCTAGGAAAGTGGGAAATTCTTCGCTTTTAAATGAAATCGTTGGTTGAATTCACTTTCTATCTGCATTCCTGCTACGAAGCTTTTGCCCCTACAGGGCGCAAGGCGGATTGCGCTTATACCCAGGGTGTTACCATGGGCTAGGGGCTTCTGCCCCTTCAGGGCGTGTGGGGTAAGGTATCTCAGATATAAAACTGCGGCTTAGTACCCTCTCTGCTTCTCGTAAATGAAATCATCGGCGATGTAGCCATTGCTCATGAGATACAGGCCGGTGCGCTTATCGTGGAGTTGGGCACAGGTCTTGCTGCGATAGAAAAGATCAAGAGCCAGAGCTGGAGATATTTCCAGGCGCTGTGACAATTCGTATGCTACGCCACCTATCTGATAGCTGAGAATCATTTCTTGAATCTCAGGTGTCTTTGTGTTGATCTGTTTATATTTTTTCTGTTCCATTATATACTAAGTATTTGTTGATGAGAAGCTTTCTTCTCCCAATTAGTTAGACACTCAATGACATCTTCTATAAGATACTCTCGACTTTCGGTGTGGAGCGTATCGTAGTGGGGCAGAATGAACTTGTTGATTAAATCAACCTTTCTCATTCTTTCGTATATTTCAATATATGGTACCCCGAGCTTTCTTGCAGCTCCCTCAACGCATGAAGCTGCGAATGCGAGCTTGATTTCTTCTAGGGGTAATTGTATTCTGTTGTTTTCTTGTTTCATATCTTTTCTTTTTCTTCTGCAAATATATGAAATATTTCTCTTTCATGCAAGTTTTTGGGGGGATTTATTGTCTATTCTCCGCAAATTTGCGGAGAATAAGCCAGATAATCTCCGCAAACTGATGGGGCGGGGGGATGGAGATGGGTAGGTGATTTCTTTACAAAGATGGATGAAGGAGGAGAGAAGGGAGAAGAAGAAGAGAGGCGTTACAGTTGTGACAGTTGTGACAGTTGTGACAGTTTTCAGGGGAGGGGGTATATGAACTCGGGCTGCTTTCAAATTGTTATTATTATATTTAACTTATAATATATATATGATATATATATATTATAAGTTACCTCTAAAGAGAGGGAGGTGGGGGTAGGCGCTGAAAACTGTCACAACTGTCACAACTGTCACACTTTGGTGGTGGAAATGGGTTCGGTGGTTGATGATGGATTTCTTGCTTTCTGTTGTTTTCGGGATGAGAAAGCATAGAGAAACTTTTTACATCACATAGTTTTCTCACACGATAAATTATGAGTTGGCAAGATTAACCGGATGTGCCCGAAGTGTTAAATCCGTTTAACATAACTCTGCAGGGTGAAATTTGGTAGTATCAGAAAATTGCCGTACCTTTGCATCGTGATTCAAGAAAGGCTGCACTCGACAAAGCTTAAGCAAGCTTAGCTCTGTTCTCGTTTGCACTTTCTTTGCACTGTCGTTCGAAGAAAGGCAATCACAAGTTTTAAAGCTTTTGCCCTTACAGGGCGACAGGGGGGCGTCCGTAATTACCCAGGGCGATGCCCTGGGCTAGGAGCTTCTGCCCTTTCAGGGCGTGTGGGCAAAAACTTGCGCACCCCACCAAGTCAACATTCAACATCAACATTCAACATTAAAAAGAAGCATTCAACATTCAACACTCAACATTCAACATTTATATTAACCCTTTAATATTTTAATATCATGGAACAGAAAGGAACATTGAAGTATCGTAAGTTGCAGCGTACACCACAGAGCGGCGAGAACGCAGGTAAGAAAAAGTGGTATGCCACTGCGGTAACCGACCGCGAGGTGGATTTCGAGGGATTCGTATCTCACATCTCTGACCACGGTTCGCCTTACTCCCGAGGTACTATCCACGGTGTGCTGATGGATGCACTCGACCATCTGCAGGAGTTGATTCTCGACGGTAAGAGTGTGCGTCTCTCTGACCTCGGCCTGTTCTCCATCGGTATGACTTCGAAGGCGGAGGATACCAAGGAGAAGGTAACGGCTGCCAGCGTAGAGGGTGTACACCTGATTGTGAGAAACACAAAAAGCTGGAGCAACTCCGAGCTGCGCAAGAAGTGCAAGATTCAGGAGTACGGCGGCTATACCGGCACCGACGAGGGTGGCACCTCTGGTGGTACCTCTGGCGGCACTGAACAAGGCGGCAACACCAGCCAGGGCGGCTCCGGAACTACCGGCGGCGGCTCTCAGGAAGGCGGCGACGGGCTTGAATAAAGCCCTCGCCTGAGGCCAACCCCCGCAGGCCCCGCCTAGCGGGGATGCGTCTCTCCCTAATGCCTGACGGAAGCTGGCGCATCCCCCCACCAAGTCAACATTCAACATTAAACATTCAACATTAAAAAATAAACATTATGAAAGCAAGTACCTGGAAAACAATTTTGCAGATTGCAATCTCCTTCCTTACAGCCATCGCTACCACCCTCGGTATAACAAGCTGCAGCGGAATTTAAAAGGTAAAAAGGTAAAAAAGTAAAAAGGTAAAAAGAACCTTAGCCCCTTTGTGCCCCCGTCCCCAGCGATTCCATCGCTGGTCCCCCCAGAAAGCCTTTACCATAAAGGAAACCCAAAAAAGCCCCGATGCATCACGCATCGGGGCTTTGCTTTATCTGCTTTTATCTGCTTTTTCTTCGTTTATCGGATATCTCTTCCTGCCTGGCTGTATCCTTCGAGCATCTTCGGGCTGCTGATAGGCTTGCGCGAACAGTAGTCGAAATCTACCTTCTTGTAGCCCTGGCTGGAACGCCAGCGGATGGTAAGCTTCACCGTCTTGCCTTCGGTATCAGGCACGACTCCGTTCAGATTGAACGCTACGAGGGCATCGCGCCAGTAGTTCTGAGGGTCGCCATTAGCATTGTGGCGCAGCTCTACCTCGTAAGGATTCTCTGGATTCACACCCGTAACGAGGTTGATGTAATGCACCTTCTGACCGCCCCAGAGAGCACGGAAACGGAGGGTGAGATAGCCATCTTCTGCCACCGTTACCCAGTCGCGCACGATGTCGACCATGTCGTCGCCATACTTCTCGCGGTTCTCGGTATCAGAACCGAGCGAAGGAACTGGCTTCTTGGTCAGGATGCTGTCTATCCAGTTGACGTGAATCACCTGGTTATACTTCTCGCTCTTCTCCGAGGTCTGCGTGTAGTTGACCAGGGCGCGAACCTCCTTACCGTCAAAAATGGTAGGTTTCAGGTTCTTGGCGAGCAGCGTGGTGTTGTCGTCGAGCTGCAGATAGCAGGCATCGCCACTCTTCTTCACGGTTACCAGTGCGTTAGGGAAAACGCGATCCCAGTCGGTATCGTTATCGTTATCGCACGACTGGAATGTGAGGGCCGACAGGAGCATCATCGCTGCCAGCCCGATCTTCTTGAAATCAATTTTTCTCATATATAATATTCCTTTCTTTTTATTGTTTCACTTTCTGATAATAAAATAAGAAAGGAACAGAAATCTTGCTTCTGATTTAGAAAAAGATTGTTAAAAGTTCAATTAAAAATAATACGTGCAGCCGATGGTGGCAGCGCGGTTGCCGAAGTGCTGGCTCGCCATATCGTGGAAGCGGCCTTCGAGCGTCCAGTGCTTGCCCAGATTCTTGTATACCCCTACCTCGGCATAGAGATTAGCCGGGGTGTAGGTATCGCTGCGGCGACGGGTACACCAGATGAGGCTGCCCGTAAAGCGCCAGCCATCGGCCATAGTGAGCTGCGGTGCCAACTTGAACACGGCAAAATGATTATACTCCGCATTGCGCTGCTGAGCCTCCTCTGAAGGGGGTTCGCTGCGCTGCCAGAAGTAGTTGACACCGGCTGTGAGGCGAAGGATGCCCTTGTGCCAGAAGGCGGTGGAGCCGATGCCGAGCGTATTGTCGTGGATGGCGCTGAACAGGTGCTGGTGGATGTTCTTTACCGAGGTGCTGAGCACGAAGGCAGGGCGGCTGTAGGTATGCTTGAGCTCTACCACATTCGCCATGCTGTTGCCGATATCGGCGGTATAAACCGGTTGCCAGGCACCCTCCATATCGCCCGCGGTTACGAAATCGCCAAACTCGGGATTGAAGATGCGGCGGCAGTAGGTGGCCTGCAGGGTATGACCCGGCGTGAAGCTGTAATAGGCGCTCGCCGAGTAGATATGGTTGCGCGTGGTATGCTTCCAGTGCTCTTCCGGCGCAATCTGCTTAGGACGGAAGTTGATGATGCGGAAGCGGTCGCCTGCCATGAATCCCCACTTGCCGATGTTGTAATCCAGCTGGGCGTAGAAATCCTGGTAGTTGGAATGGTTGGTGTAACCGGCGATGCAGTTCTTCTCGATGGAGAGTCCGCCCTCGAAACCTGCCGTAATCCAGAGATTGGAGGTGATGACCGGAGTGGCGTATTCTACTACCATGAAGGGGTAGGTAGAGTGGTTCTGGTAAGGTGCAGTCTGGTTTTCTTCCAGCGTGCGTCCGTTGTCGCTGATATGCTCGGCTCCGAGGGTAAAGAGGATGTTGGAGCCGTTGTCGGCGAGCGTGCGGGTATAGTCGGCCTGCAGATGATAGGCGCGCACGTAGTCGGCCGGGGTGTGGGTGAAATGGTTGCGGGTATAGGTCTGCATCGCATCTATTTCGAGCACATCCTTCGCGGTAGGTGTCCAGAGCAGATTGAGTTTGGCGCCCTCGTGGGAGTAGTGGTTCACGGTGGTGCCTGAGATGCCCTGGTAGGCATCCTTATCGCTGCTGGAGGTGCGCTGGAAGTTGCCTTCTACATGACTGAGCACGCGGAGTTTATCCTGCTGGCTCATGACGCTGACGATGCCTTTTGCGCCGCCGTAGGTATCACCGAAGAGTCCCCATTTGCCGGTGGTTCCGTTCTCCTTCTTGCGCAGTGTGATATCGATGACTTTCTTCAGACTGCTGCATCCCTTCATCACTTCGGCGTTCTGGCACACCTTGATGGTTTCAATCTCCCGAGCCTTGAAATGGTGGAGGAAGGTGGCGTAATCGAGTCCGTATTCCTGGTTGTCGATGCGGATGACGAACTTGCCGTAGAGGTTGGCGAATGGATCTCCGCCGATGATGTTGTTGCCGTCGAGCGAGATGACTTCCGGGCACATCATGAGCACATCGAGGAGTGATTCTTCGCCTGTGAGTTCCATTTCTGGAATATGCATGATGTATCTGTCGCCGATATGTTCTATCGGAGCGGCCTGTGTCTGGTAAGTAGTACTGGCTATCGCGAGTGCGATGATGAGCAGGCTTTTCTTCGTACTGTTGTTTATCTTCATTTTTTTCTAATTTATATGATTGGTAAAAAGGATTTCTTCGTGCCAAATTTATTTGCAAAGATAAGCAAAAAACGGGTAATAACGAAAAAATGGAGATTTTTTTATCGTTCAATGCGTAAAAAAGGTATCATTGCGTAAAAAAGTGGAGAACGGGACGAAAAAAGAGAGCATAAAACTTGCGTGGCATTATTTTTTTTACTATCTTTGCAAAGAACAAAGAAATTTCTAAGAACTATACATATATATATATATAATAACCCTTAAAAAAGATAAGAACTTATGAAGCGACTATTACACATTCAATTTCTATTGGTATTGTTGCTGGCGCTGGGATACTCTCCTCTGCAAGCCAAGCGAATCACACAGTGGCAGGCTCAGCAACAGGCCTACAGCTTCTGGGGAAAACAGATGCCGCAGAAGGCGAAGGCGAAGAGCCGCACGGCTACTACTGCATCGCCATCGGATGCTTACTATGTATTTAACAACGATGCAGGCGGATTCGTCATTATCGCTGGTGATGATGCCGTAACGCCAGTATTGGGCTATACCTCAACGGGATCATTTGATGCCGAGAATCTGCCTGACGGACTGAAGGATCTGCTGAAGAGCTATGAACGGCAGATTGCGGCGCTGGGCGACAGCTATCAGGCGAACCAGACTGCTACAAGAGCCGGTTTTACAGGCGAAAAACTGCTCAATACCGCAAAATGGAACCAGAATGCTCCTTTCAATAAGTATACGCCAAACAACTATGTAACAGGCTGTGTGGCAACGGCTGGAGCCATCGTAATGAAGCATCACGGCTATCCTGCCAAGGGCACCGGAAGCCATTCTTATACATGGAACGGCAAGACCCTCTCAGCCAATTTCGAGCATACTTACGACTGGGCAAGCATGCCTGCCAAATATGACGGCACCAACGATGACGCTTTCGACGGCGTGGCAAGACTGATGTCAGACCTCGGTGTGGCTGTGGAGATGCAGTATAATGAGGACGGAAGCGGTGCGTATATCGGCAACCTGGTAACCGCCCTGCAGAAGCATTTCGGCTACAGCAAACTTACGTATCTGGCGTCAATAGATGATGTGGGTGCTGAGGCATGGAATGCGAAACTGCGTGGCGAGATTGATGCCAACCGTCCGATTCTCTATTCCGCTTCCGATGCTTCGGTTGGCGGCCATTCCTTCATCATCGACGGATACAAGGACGAAAGTTTCAGCGTAAACTGGGGCTGGGGCGGCTATTGTAATGGCTTCTACCAGATAGGAGCACTGAATCCGGAAAGCGCAGGAAAGCCAACGGGCGATAAATATAACCTGGGACAGACGGCGGTAATTGGTCTGCAGCCATCTGATGGAACGGAGAAAATTTCTACCATGGGATTCATGAAAGTTTCCGGTCAGTTGCAGGCATTGAATATGAATGTTACCGATGTAAAGAAGGAACAGAGAGGTACCATCTTTTCTGCACCAATCGGCAATACGGGAGACCGCAGCTTTACCGGAGAAGTTGACGTAGCTCTGATGAATGCGAAGGGCGAGATGAGGGAAATCGTAACATCCAAGCCTTTTAAACTGACAGATTTTGCCCCTGGTTATTATTATTCTTCTCTGTCTTTCAGTTTTGTGAGTACAGTAGATGCAGAACCGGGTGATTATCTGGCTATTGTGGCAAAGGAAGATGGCTCAGAAGAGTATATAGAACTGTATGATCCAACCTTTGAGAGAAAGCGTCTGCCGGCAACCGGATATGAACCTCTTACATATGAAATCAGAACGAAAGTGGGAGAAGGTGCAACGATTAAGCAAGCAGAAACGTGGTATAATCCTTCCACCAATTTCTATAATGGCAAACCTGTTATCGGTTCCACGTACTATTATTATCTGACGTTAGATGAAGGCATCTCAAAGTATTTCGTAGAATTGAACGGAAAGCTGATGGATGATGTTAAAGCGGGTACTGCCCAGCCGAATTCTTTCATAGGTATTGAACCGGTTTATGAGCTCGTAGTGAGCACTTATCGCGACTATCAGGAGAAGGAGTTGGTAATCAACCTGGAGAAGGCCGGACAGCTGAAGTCTGAACTTGCCAAGGAAAACCCTGACTATCTTGTTTACAGAAATATCAAGGTGAACGGCGAGATAGACAAGCGCGACTTTGATGAGTTGGCGAGCCATTATTTCAAGAGTATAGACCTGAGCGGTGCCAAGGTGGTGGCTTATGACGGCTACAAGGCTGATATGGTTCCTGATTATGCATTTGATGGCAACACTTATCTGGAGCAGTTCAAGATGCCTTCCGGTGTCAGGGAGTTGGGTTTCAACGCCTTCAAGTCTACCAAACTGAAGGAGATAGATTTGCCTGAGACGATAGAGGAGTTCGGCCTCAATACATTCAATGCCTGCTTCGAATTGAAGGATGTATATATGCGTCATAAGGAGGCTCCTTACTGGATAAGCTGGTGTGTATTTGCCACCAAGAGCAGTCAGTTGTACCGCACGCTGCATCTCTATCCGGGCAGCAAGGCGAAGTATGAGGCTCATTCATACACCAAGAACTGGATAGTATACTTCGATAATGTGGTAGAGGATCTGGAGCCTACCGGCATCCATTCAGTAACATTGGATAAGGAGACTGGCAATAAGGCGATTTATGACCTGAACGGTCGCCGCATTACTGAGGCGATGAAGAAGGGTGTATACATCAAGAATGGCAAGAAAATCAGCGCGAAGTAGTGATTAATGATTAGTGATTATTACGATTGCTGATGATATATAAAAAATCCCCTGGTGACTTTGTGGCATCAGGGGATTTTTTTGCAGTAAGATACGCAAGTATGCCAGGCATTCCACCCTCCCTGCATTACGAAAAGAGGAGGGTGATGAGCGGGATGGTGATGATGCTGCCAACCGTGGTGATGAACGTCATCTCGGTGATGAGCGAAGGATTGCGGCCGTATTTCAGACAGAACATCGTGCCGAAACTCGCTACGGGCATCGCAATGACAACCGTATTGATGTCGTTGACCTGATCGCTTACACCACATACCTTGAACAGGAAATAAATGCTCAGAGGTACTACCACAAGACGCAAGAACGAGGAGAGGTATACCTTAGGACTGCCGATAATCTCCTTCACCGGCAACTTAGCCATCGAGGAACCGATAATCATCAGGGCTGCCGGAACCGTTATGTTGCCCACCATCGTTACCGGACGCGCAATGATATCAGGCGTATGAACCCCGAAAGCTACCAGGAGGGCGGCAACAAAGGCACCCAGAAGAGCCGGAGAAAACAGCACCTTAGGATTGAACTGCTTGATGCTGTACTCGCCCTTGATGAGCATTACACCTGCCGTAAAAATAAAAAAGGTGTTCGGCATGTTGAGCAGCGCGGCATAAAAAATGGCCTTCGGACCGAATATGCTTGAAACAATAGGGTAGCCGATGAAACCTACGTTGGCAAACATCAGCGCAAAACCTATCATACCCTGGTCATCATGATTGCGCGTGATGAGACGCGGCACCCAGAAACCGAATACCAGCAAAAGGATGTAGGTAAGAAAACCTACGCCCAGGAGGGGAAGGATGAGCGTGCGGTCGGGCAGCTCATCGCCCATTACTGACGAGAGCACCAGCAGGGGACAGGTGATATCTACCACCATGCTGGATAGCTTCTTGTCAAACTTGTCGCCCATATATCCCAACTTGCAGGCGACGTAACCTAAAATCACGATGATGAAAAGTATCACCATCACTTCCAAATTCTCCATTTATCCTGAAAATCTATACCTTATATATATATATGTATGCCGGAATCCCGATATTCTCTCGGAATTTCCGGCAAAAATGGGTTAATCGATAAATCGCTTGGTAATATCTCCGTAGTTCTCGATGCGGCGGTCGCGGAGGAATGGCCACCAGCGGCGCACATTCTCGCTGTGCTTCAGGTCGATATCTACTACCAGGCTCTCTTCTTCCTGATCGCTGGCGCGATAGTGGAGCTCGCCCTGAGGACCGGCTACGAAACTGCTGCCCCAGAACTGGATACCCTCGGTCTGACCGCTAGGATCAGGCTCGAAACCTACGCGGTTTACGGCGATGACCGGCAATCCGTTGGCTACGGCATGGCCCCGCATCACGGTAGTCCACGCCTCGCGCTGGCGCTGCTGCTCCTCCTCGGTATCATAGGTAGCGTAGCCGATGGCGGTAGGATAGATGAGCATTTCGGCTCCCTGCAGCGCCATCAGACGGGCTGCTTCGGGATACCACTGGTCCCAGCAAACCAGCACGCCGAGCTTGCCTACAGAGGTCTGGATAGGGTGGAAACCGAGGTCGCCCGGAGTGAAATAGAACTTCTCGTAGTAGGCAGGATCGTCGGGGATGTGCATCTTGCGGTATTTTCCGGCTATGCTTCCATCCTTCTCCATCACTACCGCCGTATTGTGGTAGAGGCCCGGAGCGCGGCGCTCGAAGAGGGAGGTGACGATGACGACGCCGAGATCCTTGGCAAGCTTGCCGTAGAAATCGGTCGAAGGGCCCGGAATAGGCTCTGCCAGGTCGAAAAGGTCAACATCCTCTACCTGACAGAAATAGAGGGAGTTATGAAGTTCCTGAAGCACGATGAGCTCTGCGCCGCGATGGGCGAGGTCGATGATGCCTTCTGCCAGGCGCTGTTTGTTGTTGGCGATATCTGCCGTATTATGAAGTTGTAATAAACCGACGTTCATTTTTTACTTTTAATGTTAAATGTTGAATGTTAAATGTGGAATGTTGAGTCTCTGAGGGCTCCCTCGGGCAACTGCATGGTGATGCAGTGGATGCTGCCATGCTGGCGGATGATGGTCTGCGAATCTACACCGATGATTTCGCGGTCGGGGAAGGCGAGCTGAATCTGCTTGCGTGCCTTCTCGTCCTTTTCCGGCTGATTGTAGGTGGGATAAATCACCGCCTTGTTCAGTATCAGGAAGTTGGCATAGGTGGCAGGCAGGCGGTCGCCCTCGCTCTCAGGGTTGGTGGTGAGGCAGTCGCCCTCATCATAGATAGGGTCGGGCATCGGCAGTTTGAGCAAGCGGTAAGGGTATCCCTCCCAGGTGAAGAGGCCCTTGAGCTGCTTCTCCAGCGCCTGGAAGTCTTCATACTGCTCATCTTCCGGATTATCGCAGCCTACATATAATAAGGTGTCGTGTGGAGCCACTCTCACGATGGTGTCGATGTGGCCGTCGGTATCATCGCCTATCAGATTGCCGTGATCCAGCCAGACGACTCTCTTGAGCTGGAAGAAAGTCTGCAGCAGATGGTCGATGCTGTCGTGGTCGAGCGGCTGGTTGCGGTGAGGCGCCAGCAGACACTGTGAGGTGGTGAAGAGTGTACCCTTTCCGTCACTCTCGATGCTGCCTCCTTCGAGCACGAAGCCCTGGTGGTTCTCTATATCGGCATTGAAGGCTGCCTGATAGTATAGTTGCAGGGTGATGGCATTATCCTTCTCCCATCTGAACTTTTCGCCCCAGCCGTTGAACTTGAAGTCGAGTATACGGTAAGGCACCATCCAGGTGTTCTGCTTTCTGCGCAGCACCATCGTGAGGGGTCCGTGATCGCGCACCCAGGTATCATTGCTTTCTACCTCGTAGAGCAGCACGCGGCTCATCTGTTCGGCAGAGAGTTTTTTCTTGAGCTGGTATCTGGTGGCAGGCACATCGGGTGTAGCCACAAGCAGCTGCTCGTAGCGCGTGATGATATCTGCCAGTTCGAGATAAGTATCTGTAATTTCAGGCAGATACGGCTTCCAGTCGGTGCCGGCATGTGGCCAGGTGAGCATGATGGCGCTCTGTGGCTCCCATTCGGCAGGGAGTGCGAAATCGCAGTGTAATGTAGATTGATGCATAAGCTATACTATTTTTATGATACGATGTTCTAAACCAATTTATTCTACTCTGTTCTTCATCGGGAACCTTTCCTTGGGGGACGGGCTCCGTTCTGCTTTTATGAAGTATGCTTGCAAAATTAATAAAAAATCTACAACTATCGGCTGTTTTTGTGAAATATTTTGCGCAAAAGCGAAACTTTGTATTAAAAAAGTTTAAACGGAGGGCTGTATGGAGATAAAATCGGAGAAAAATGAGTAACTTTGCAGTCTAAAAATAAAATATTGAATAGGAGCGTGAAAATAAAACAGGTAGTTGATGCCCTTGAACATTACGCGCCTCTGCCCTTGCAGGAAGGATATGATAATGCCGGCCTGCAAGTTGGATTGACAGAGGCGGTAGAAATGTCAGGGGCATTGTTGTGTCTTGACGTTACTGAAGCCGTGGTAGACGAGGCCATCCGGAAGGGATGTAACCTCATCGTGAGCCATCATCCGCTGATATTCCGCAAACTGGCGAGAATCTCGGACGAGAACTACGTGCAGCGTACCGTGCGCAAGGCGATTAAGAATGATATTACCATCGTGGCGATGCATACCAACATGGATGCGGCTGCGGGCGGCGTGAACTTCAAGATTGCCGAGAAACTGGGACTGCGAAACGTGCAGTTCTTTGCAGGCGAGAAGGAAGTGGACGGCGTGAAGGGCGGCGAGGGCGTCATCGGAGAGGTGGCTGAGGACCTGGCAGCCGACGACTTGGTGCTGATGCTCAAGGAGCGGTTTGGCGTGGAGTGCGTGCAGTGCAACCAGTTGCTTCGCCGGTCTATCAGGAAGGTGGCACTCTGCGGTGGAGCAGGTGCTTTCTTGCTCGACGCAGCTATCAAGGCAGGTGCCGATGCCTTCATCACGGGCGAGATGAGCTATCACGAGTATTTCGGCCACGAACAGGAGATTCAGATTTGCGTCATCGGCCACTATCAGAGTGAGCAGTTTACAGGCGAAATTTTCCGCAGCATCATCCAGGAGAATTTCCCTGATGCCAAATGCTGCATCTCGGAGATAAATACGAATCCGATATTGTATTTATAGGTTGGAAGGGCGCAAGCCTCATTCAACATTCAACATTTAACATTCAACATTAAAAAAAATAAAGTTATGGCAAAGAAAGATCCTACAGATTTGACAGTGGAAGAGAAGTTGAAGGCTCTCTATCAGCTTCAGACCACCTTGTCTGCAATTGATGAAAAGCGTGCGTTGAGAGGTGAGTTGCCTCTCGAAGTTCAGGATTTGGAAGACGATATTGCTGGTCTTACCACCCGTATCGAGAAAATCCAGACCGATATTGAGCAGTTTGACCGCGCCATCAATCAGAAGCAGCACGAGATTGAGGAGGCTCAGGCTAGCGTGGAGCGTTATAAGAAGCAGCTCGAAATGGTTAGCAACAACCGCGAGTATGATACTTTGAGCAAGGAAATCGAGTTCCAGGAGCTGGAAATCGAACTTTGCAGCAAGAAAATCCGCGAGGCGCAGCAGACAATCAACGAGCGCCTGAACGACCTTCACAAGGCTGAGGACCAGAAGGCTGACCGCGAGAAGGGTCTGGTAATGAAGCGTTCTGAGCTTGAGTCAATCATGGCTGAAACCCGTGAGGAAGAGGAGAATTTGAAGGAGAAGGCATTCGAGCTCGAGAAGAAGATTGAGCCACGTTTGCTCCAGAGCTTCAAGCGCATCCGTAATGGTGCCCGCAACGGTTTGGGTATCGTTTACGTGCAGCGTGATGCATGTGGCGGTTGCTTCAACAAGATTCCACCTCAGCGCCAGCTTGATATCAAGATGCACAAGAAGATTATCCCTTGTGAGTATTGCGGCCGTATCCTCATCGACCCAGAATTGGCTGGTGTTAAGATTGAGGCTCCTAAGACTGAGGAGAAGCCAAAGCGCAAGCGCGCTATCCGCAGAAGAAAGACTGAGGGTGAGGAATAATCTTCCTCCTCTCTCCGCTCTTTTCGGATGATAATCTTCTGATAAAGATACGATAAGATACAATGAAGGCTCGCCAAAATTGCTTGGCGAGCCTTTATTTTTTTCGACCTGTACGGTTTAAATTACCCAATACGCCCTGAAAGGGCAGAAGCTCCTAGCCCAGGGCATCGCCCTGGGTAATAATGAACGCAAACCCGTCGCCCTGTAAGGGCAAAAGCTTTAAAACTCCAGACAAAACATAAAACTTTTGCCCTTACAGGGCGTCTTGCTGATTGCCATCATACCCAGGGCGATGCCCTGGGCTAGGAGCTTTTGGGCCTTCAGCCCGTACTTGAACCACATGCGAAAGTTCAGTTAGAGTCCTCTAGCCTTGTAAATGCGGTCTTTGGCGTCGTTGATTTCCTGGAATTTCTTCTCGGCTGCACGGCGCACATCTTCGCCTAGGGCTGCTACCTTGTCAGGATGATGCTTGAGCGCCATCTTGCGGTATGCGGCCTTCACCTCATCGTTTGAGGCGTCAGGACTGATGCCCAGAACACGGTAGGCATTATCCAGACTGCCTGTTGAAGAAGCCCCGCTCTCCAGGTTCAGCATCTGGTCTACATCCTCGGCAGAAAGACCCATGTGGATGGACATCTCCTTGAGTGCCTGAATCTCCTGAGAATTCACAACTCCATCGGCCTGGGCTATCATGACGAGGAAATTGAGCAGCTGCAGGCGCTGTTCGTACATCATGTTGGCACGTATCTGATGACAGCTGTCCTGTATCACCGAACGGTACTGCTGCATGCCCATCTGCTTCTGCTGTTCGAAGAGTTTGAGGAGGATTTCCACGCCCTGCTGCTTGGCAGCCTCGCCGAAATTCTGACGCAGGAAGCGGCGCACCATCTCCATCTCGGAATGCATGATCTTGCCATCTGCATTGATGATGTAGGAACTGAGCACCAGCAGCGAAAACATGAAGGAGTTTCGCTCTCCCTCATAGCTCTGCTGGCGGCTGTAGCTCTGATTGCCGAAGCCCTGGCGGCCGTTGTGCTGCTGGCCGCTGTAGGCATCGTAGGCGTTGTTGTAATGGTGGTCGCCGTCGCGGTTTACCGCATCCAGTCCGTGCTCAAAGAGGGAACCGAGGGCATAGCCTGCCAGGGCTCCCAGCGGACCGGCTGTGATGAAACCGAGCACACCACCTATCCATTTACCTGCTGCCATCTTTTAGTTGTTGAAATAGTAGAGGAAAGAAGCGATGCCTGAGAGGGCTGGCTTGCGCTGACCTTCTATTTCGATGTCAAACTTGATGCTGGTCTTGCAGATGCCACGGATGTTCTGGATGTCGTGGAGAGTGGCTACCAGGCGCACGCGTGAACCGGTGATGACTGGCTGACCGAACTTCATCTTGTCCATGCCGTAGTTTACGAGCATCTTGAGGTTGTTTACCTCGATAATCTGCTGCCAGAGGTATGGGAGTACTGAGAGGGTGAGGTAACCGTGAGCGATGGTGCTGTGGTAAGGGCTCTCTACCTTGGCGCGCTCTACGTCTACGTGGATCCACTGTGGGTCGAGTGTAGCGTCTGCGAACTTGTTGATACGGTCCTGGTCAATCTGCAACCAGTCTGATTCTCCTAACTTCTCACCGAGGTGAGATGCAAATTCCTCGTAGGAATTGATTACTAATTTTGCCATTTCTTATTTTTCTCTTTATTATAAATATTATTGTTTTCCTATTTTCCGTCTTCAGCTTCCAGCTTCCAACTATTAACTTTTAACTATAAACTTTTAACTCAATTCAGTCTCTTCTGAAAATATCGCGGGTGTAAACCTTTTCTGCCACATCATCCAGACACTTGTCATACCGGTTGGCGATGATGGCCTGGCTCTGCTGCTTGAAGGCATCCAGGTTGTTTACGATGCGGCTTCCGAAGAAGGTGGTTCCGTCTTTCAGCGTAGGCTCGTAGATGATAACCTGCGCGCCCTTTGCCTTGATGCGCTTCATCACGCCCTGTATGCTGCTCTGGCGGAAGTTGTCGCTGTTGCTCTTCATCGTGAGCCGGTATACGCCGATGGTGCAAGGCTTCTCTTCCTCCTCGCTGAAGTTGTTCTGGTTGGCATAATCGTAGTAGCCAGCCATGTTCAGCACGCGGTCGGCGATGAAATCCTTGCGGGTGCGGTTGCTCTCTACAATCGCCTGAATCAGGTTCTCAGGCACATCGGCATAGTTGGCGAGCAGCTGCTTGGTATCTTTCGGCAGACAGTAGCCGCCGTATCCGAAGGAAGGGTTGTTGTAGAAGGTGCCGATGCGAGGGTCCAGACCCACTCCGTCGATAATCGCCTTGGTGTCGAGGCCCTTCATTTCGGCGTAGGTATCCAGCTCGTTGAAGTAGCTCACGCGCAGGGCGAGGTAGGTGTTGGCGAAGAGTTTCACTGCCTCTGCCTCGGTAAGTCCCATAAACAGGGTTTCTATGTCTTGCTTGATGGCTCCCTCTTTCAGCAGTTCTGCAAAGGTGCGGGCTGCCTGGTCCAGTCGCTCGTCACCATTCGGTCTGCCTACGATGATGCGGCTCGGGTAGAGGTTGTCGTAGAGTGCCTTGCTCTCGCGCAGGAATTCAGGAGCGAAGATGATGTTCTTGCTGCCCGTCTTCTGGCGGATGCTTTCGGTGTAGCCTACCGGAATGGTGCTCTTGATGACCATGATGGCATCGGGATTCACCTGCATCACCAGACGGATGACTTCTTCTACGTGCGAGGTGTCGAAGTAGTCTTTCACCGGATCATAGTTGGTTGGTGTGGCAATCACTACGAAGTCGGCATCCTTATAGGCTTCTTCTCCATCGGTTGTGGCTTTGAGGTTGAGTTCCTTTTCAGCCAGATATTTCTCTATGTATTCGTCCTGGATAGGCGAGCGGCGCGAGTTGATGAGCTCCACCTTTTCGGGTACCACGTCTACTGCCACCACCTCATGATGCTGGCTCAGCAGGGTAGCGATGCTCAGGCCTACATATCCTGTTCCGGCTACGGCGATTTTTATCTTTTTATTCTCCATTTCTTTCTGTTCTTTTAGGCAGTCTATACCTTAATATATATATATATTAGATGCAAAGATAATGCAAACGAGGGCAATGAAAGCTTGCTTTCAAATTGCCGAGTGCAGCTTATCTTATGCAAAGATAGTATAAAAGGAGGAGACTACAAAATGAAAATGGGTTTTTTATTAAAAAATAACGCGAGAAAGGGGATGGGAGAGGAAAAGGAGTGCTCAAAAAGGGAGAGGAAAAGGAGTGCTCAAAAAGGAGGAGGGAAAGGAGTGCTCAAAAAGGGAGAGGAAAAGGGGGCAGAAAAAGGTCTCCAAAATTCGCGAATTCTAAAACGGATGGCCGGTTGGGCGGAAATTCGCAAATTTTGAAAGCTGGGGAACTCTGTTTAAAAACTTCCGGACTATCCCCCGACGCTCTCATAATGTCAATAAATCGGAATAATCGGGAATGGTCTCTAAAAATACATATTTTTTACTTTCATAATCCATCTTGCAGATGTAATGCTCCAGCCCGTTGCTCACCACCAGAAAGTCGACATGGAGCAGAAGATTGTAAACCGAAATCTGGTCGAACACTTTCTGCGTGATGGGGATGTGAGGGGCTTTGTACTCGATAATCATGCGGGGCTGCAGCTCACGGGAGTAGAGTACACTGTCGGCGCGCAGCACCTTGTCGCCACATTTCAGCTGGATTTCGTTGGCGAGCAGAGAGGCAGGATACCCCTTGTGCTCGATGAGAAAATGAACGAAATGCTGGCGCACCCACTCTTCGGGAGTGAGCGTGATGAACTTCCGGCGCAGCACATCCAGTATCTGGGGATGCTGTTTTGAGCCCGAAACCTTGATGTCGAAAGATGGCAAATTTAAGCGAATCATTTTTCTGTACCTTATTATATATAGGGTTATATTTCTTTCTTTTCTGTTTTCGATATGTTTTTTTTTCTTCTTTTAACCATACCTCATTTTCAAAAACTACCTATTTTATATAGGAAGTTCAATTTATTTTTTGTAACTTTGCAGTCGAAGTGCAGCTGAAAACTGCACCTCAGAAAACTGCGAACTTGGAGGCGGAGCAAATGCTTGTCCGCGCCCCCGGAGTTTGCTGGGTGCAAAGTTACAAAAAATAATCCAATGGTAGAAAAGAAAAGTGCAATAAGTTACGAGTCAATCATGAAAGATTTGAAGGCTCGGAAGTATTCTCCCGTCTATGTTCTGATGGGTGAGGAACCTTTTTATATAGATAAGATCTGCGACTACATTTCAGAAAATGTGCTCCAGCCCGAGGAGCGTGACTTCAATCAGACGGTGGTTTTCGGAGCTGATGTTACGGGTGCGCAAGTGGCAGATTTGTGTAAGGGCTACCCGATGATGGCGGAGTATAGAGTAGTGGTTGTGAAAGAGGCTCAGAATTTGCGGAATTTGGAAGCGCTCGAGAAGTACCTCGAAAATCCGGTAAAAACAACCATCCTTGTTTTCTGTCATAAAAACGGCAAGCTCGACAGTCGTAAAAAGTTTTCTGCCCTCGCTGCCAAGGCGGGTGTGGTTTTTGAAAGCAAGAAGCTTTACGACCGAAATCTGCCGGGCTTCATCGAGACTTATCTCAAGACCCGTAAGGCAACCATTGAACCCAAGGCTACCCAGATGGTGGCAGATCATGTGGGAGCAGATTTGCACCGACTCACTTCCGAGCTCGACAAACTGCTCATTTCTCTTCCAGAGAACGACCGGCGTGTTACTCCAGAGATTGTGGAGCGAGAAATAGGGGTGAGCAAAGACTTCAATGCCTTCGAGCTGAGAAGTGCCATCATCAGCCGCGATGTGTTCAAGGCAAATCAGATAATAAATTATTTTGACAGCAATCCGAAGAGTGGTTCTCTCTTCACGCTTCTCCCGATGCTCTTTACTTATTTCCAAAACCTGATGATTGCTTATTATGCACCCAACAGGCAGAACGAAAATGAGCTCGCAAAATTCCTGGATTTGCGCGGAGCTTGGGCGGCGCGCGAATATATTACAGGAATGAGGAACTATACGGGCGTGAAAGTGATGGCGATTATTGAGAAGTTTAAGGAGGTGGATGCGAAGATAAAGGGACTGGATAATCCATCCACTCCGGTGGGTGAACTGATGAAAGAACTCATCTTTTTTATCCTTCACTGATGCTGAAGAGCGAAGTGGGGGAGAGTAGGCGAGCTCCTGCTGAGAGTTTTCTCTCGGCAGGAGCTCGTTTCCGTTTTCGGCCTTCTTTGCCGCCTGTTTCCAGAAAGCAGCCAACTAGCGTTTAGCATTATAAATTTGCCCCAAATAGGGGATTTTCAGCTCTTTTTGGAGCGTTTACCTGGGCTCATTTTGGGCGATTTTTGGGCAAAAATGGGGGATTTAAGCGATTTTTCGAGCTAGATGCCCATTTTTCTGTTTTGCCTGAAAATAGACTTAACTTTATTGGTTATCAGTAACTTAGATAAATTAACCCTCTTCATTACTCGCGAATTTGCCCGTTTCCTTGCCGATGGGCTGGAATACGCTAGAAATGGAAAAAATTGCCATTTCCTGTTGTCTGAAATCGGTCGTTTGCATTTATTAAGGTTTATGTTTCCTAAGTTTATGTTTTTAAATTCATAAATCAAAACGGGTGATTTTGATTTATAAACATAAACGCAAGAAAACTAAATACACGAATTTACATTTTATATTTATAAAAATAAAGATAAAACAGGGTATTTATAGTTATGAATGAATAAATATTCATGCTATATTTTGAATTTATAAGTACTGGAAACTCAGTTAGTTATGTGCTTTAGTTGTTTTGTAAACCATAGATTTTTACATAGGTATGGTGTAAACATTGCATAAATCGCTCTATATTCCTTTATTTAGGTGGTTTATGGTATGAATAACCAGTGATTTAGCCTAAATCTATAAAGAAAAGGTTCGTCATATATTTTGATTGATAGGTTTATATTTATAAAACTAAACCTAAAAACCGAACACTGGAGTGAGTAGAATTCAAATTTACAAACAGAAACCTAAAGTTTAAAAATCTAAATTTATTCAGAAATATTTGGTTATTCTAAATTTTTGCTTTATCTTTGTAAAATCAACCCGAAAAGGGCCCAAAAGTGGCTTGTTCGGAAATAAAACATCGTATCAGTAGAAAAATGAACGCTAAAATTTTTAGAGCATGAAAGATAGAATCAGACAGCTGATGGAGGACCAGCACCTCACTCAGCAAAACTTCGCTCAGATGATAGGAATCTCGACCGCTACGCTGAGCAATATTTTCAACGGGAAGACCAATCCATCGCTCAGTATTGTGGATGGCATCCATAAGAGTTTTCCTCAGGTAAACGTTTATTGGGTACTCTACGGTACTCCTCCTATGTATCAGAACCAGGCTTCCCAGGGTGGCAGCGAAGAGGGTGCTGCAGACATGTATCAGGGCGTTACGGATGGGGCAGCCGGTGGTGCTGAGGGGATGAAGCAGGGCAGTCAGCCTTCTGGAGCCGCCTCTGCCGAGCCTATGCTCGATTTTGGAGCCGAAGGAGCCACAGCCTCCCCTACTTCTCCCTCGCTCTTTGACCAGCCTCAAATGCAGGGTGTAAATCGTACACCTAAAAATATCGCCCAAGCGGCGGTAAAATTTGTAGACAAACCGCAAAGAAAGATTACCGAAATCCGTATTTTCTACGATGATCAGACCTGGGAAACCTTCGTTCCTAAGAAATAAAGTAGGGATTGGAGAACTCTAAAACAATCACATAGGAGCGGCGATAAAGAAAAAATATCTCTTTTCTTTTCGTCAATTCGGATTTTTGATGTACCTTTGCATCGTAGAAACGTAGGTGGGCGTAACCGGAAGCTACGCGTACCTATTATAATATACGTACATTATATAATAAGCATATTAAAAATTAGCAATAAGATGAAAAAATATGTTCTCGACCTCAAGGTGGTTTCTGTAGAGGCGCTTAGCGATAAGCACGTTTTGATTAAGCTTACCGATGAGAAACCTTTGCCTGAAATCTTGCCTGGCCAATTCGTTGAAGTAAGAGTAGACCATTCGCCTACTACCATGCTTCGCCGTCCTATCTCAATCAATTTCGTGGATCGTGAAAATAATCAGCTCTGGTTGCTCGTAGCAATGGTGGGCGATGGTACCCGTCAGCTCGGACAGCTCAAGGAGGGCGACGTGCTCAACTGTATGCTGCCTCTCGGCAACGGCTTCACCATGCCTACCGGGAAGAGCCAGAAATATCTGCTCGTAGGTGGCGGCGTAGGTGTGGCTCCGCTCCTCTATTTCGGAAAACTCATCAAGGATTTCGGGGCTGAAGTTACCTTCCTGCTGGGTGCACGTAAGGCTACAGATCTGCTCGAACTGGATGAGTTTGCCAAGATCGGAAAGGTATGCATCACTACCGAGGATGGCTCGGCTGGCGAGGTAGGTTTCGTTACCAACCACTCTGTTCTGGAGAACGAGAAGTTTGATATGATTTCTACCTGCGGACCTAAGCCGATGATGGTGAGCGTGGCTCGCTTTGCCAAGAAGGCTGGTGTGGAGTGTGAGGTTTCTCTTGAGAACAAGATGGCGTGCGGCGTGGGTGCCTGCCTCTGCTGCGTAGAGAAAACTACCGAGGGTAATCAGTGCGTCTGCAAGGATGGACCTGTCATCAACATCAAGAAACTTACTTGGGAAATCTAAGTGAAGAGTGAAGAACGAAGAGGGAAGAATTCGTTTGAAAGTGAAGAGTGAAGAACGAAAAGTGAAGAATTCGTTTGGAAACGAAGAACGAAGAGTGAAGAATTCTCTTGTCTTTGTTTGTAAAAACATTTTTAAGTAAAACAGAAGATTATGGCTGATTTAAGTGTAAAGATAATGGATTTGGAGTTGAAGAACCCTGTGATGACTGCATCGGGTACTTTCGGCTACGGATTGGAATTTGCCGATTTCGTTCCTCTGGAGGAGATTGGCGGTATTATCGTGAAGGGCACTACCCTGGAACCGCGCGAGGGAAACGACTATCCGCGTATGGCTGAAACGCCTCAGGGCATGCTCAACTGCGTAGGTTTGCAGAACAAGGGTGTGGAGTATTTCTGCTCTCACATTTATCCTCAGATCAAGGACATTGATACCAATATGATTGTCAACGTGAGCGGACATTCGCCTGAGAGTTATGCTGAGTGTGCGGCGCGTATCAACGAGCTGGATAAGATTCCGGCCATAGAGCTGAACATCTCCTGTCCTAACGTGAAGGATGGCGGTATGGCCTTCGGTGTAACCTGCGAGGGGGCAGCCAGCGTGGTGAAGGCGGTGAGAAAGGTTTATAAGAAGACCCTCATCGTGAAGCTTTCGCCTAATGTTACCAGCATTGCCGACATCGCCCGTGCCGTGGAAGCTGAGGGTGCCGATTCTGTTTCGCTCATCAACACGCTGATGGGTATGGCGGTGGATATTGAGAAGCGCCAGCCTCTCTTGAGCATCCGTACGGGTGGTTTGAGCGGTCCTTGCGTTAAGCCTGTTGCCCTGCGCATGGTTTGGGATGTGGCTCATGCCGTAAACATTCCGGTTGTTGGTCTGGGCGGCATTTCTTCTGCCAAGGATGCCATTGAGTTCCTGATGTGCGGTGCTACGGCCATTGAGATTGGTACAGCCAACTTCATTGATCCTGCGGTTACGAAGAAGGTGAAGGATGGAATCAACGAGTGGCTTGATGCTCACGGATGCAAGAGTGTGACTGAGATTATCGGGGCCATCAAGTAAATTACACCTTATTATAATAAGGAGTGGCTCATACTTTGACGCCCTGTTTTAGGGCGTCAAGTGGGTTAACTTCTTGATATACAACAGAATAACTTTTTGTAAAAATATAAGGTTATGGATTTGAATCAGATAAACCCTGTTCTGTTGCTTGCTACGCTGACGCAGCAGATTGTAGAGCAGGAGAAAAAAATGGCAGAACAGAAGGATTCTGCGGAACACTCGTCTGTAAAAGCCTCTCTGAGCGAGAACCTCCTGAAGCGAGGCAATCTGCTGATGCAGATGGGCGACAAGGATGGTGCCGGAAAGGACATGAAGCGCTACCTGGAGCTGAACCCGGAGAAAGTAGGGGAGCTGACAGGAGAATTCAAGGCTGAAGGCAGAGAACATTGCAGATAAAGGAAGGGGCTTGCCTCACGGATTCCGGCGTTGCGTCTCTCCCTAGCGCCTAGCTTTTGAGTACCTTTTTCTGCATTTTTCCGTATCCTGATGATAAAAATTGGGCGAAAATATGTTTTTTAGCATAAAATATAAGGAAAATGAAGAAAAATATATCAAATTGTTTGGCAATATCAAAGAAAAATGTTACTTTTGCAGTCGAGTTGAGATTTTAGCAAGTCGAGACTCGAAATCTGAGCACTCCCTGCTCCTTATATAATAAAGAGGTGTAGGAAAGAACTCGGGAAAATCTGAGCACAGATAAGCTCCTTATATAATAAAGGAGAAACGGGCTCGGAAAGAACAAAAGTGAGTAACATATAAAATGTAAAGACAATGAAGAAGTTTAACGCATTCTTTTTTAGCTATTACTTTTACTTTGCAAATAATTGTAAAGCGGGAAGTTGCGTGTAAATTTCAACTTAGGATATTAGATTCTTGAAATCATCGAAACGGTCCCGCTCTTATTGAGTAGGACCGTTTTTCGTAACATTAGACAAGATAAAAGAAACATGAAGAGAATAGCAATTCAAGGAGAGCTGGGATCTTTCCATGACATTACCGCCCACCAGTATTTCGAGGGCGAACAGATTGAAATCATCTGTTGTGCTACCTTTGAAGAGGTGTTCGAAAACATCAAGCGCGACCCTACAGTAGTAGGCATCTGCGCTATAGAAAACACCATCGCGGGCAGCCTGCTCCACAATTACGAACTGCTCCGGCAGAGCGGAACCACCGTGGTAGGCGAACACAAGCTCCATATAGAGCACAGCATCTGCTGTCTGCCAGAAGACGACTGGAGCACCCTGCAGGAGGTTCACTCCCATCCGGTAGCCCTCATGCAGTGCGGCAAGTTCCTAGCCAACCATCCCGACCTCAAGGCGGTGGAGGCAGAAGATACCGCAGGCTCGGCAGCCTACATCGCCCAGCACAAGGTAAGGGGATGGGCAGCCATCTGCTCTTCTTACGCTGCCCACATGTACGGCATGAAGGTGCTGCAGGAAGACATCCACGACAATCCGCACAACTACACCCGATTCCTCGTGGTCTGCAATCCGCAGAAGGCAGCCCTGCTCCGTCCCATCGAAAAGGCCAACAAGGCGAGCATCGTCTTCAGTCTGGCTCACGATAAGGGATCGCTCTCCAAGGTACTCACCATCCTGAGTTTCTACGACATCAATCTCACGAAAATCCAATCGCTGCCAAACATCGGACATGAGTGGGAATACCTCTTCTACGTAGACCTCACCTTCGACAACCTGACCCGATACCGCCAGAGTATCGACGCCATTACGCCGCTCGTGAAGAAAATAAAGGTGTTGGGAGAATATGAGGAGAAGGAGTAAATTAAGTGAAGAATGAAGAACGAAGAGTGAAGAATTCGCCAGTTCGGAGGGTGAAAGCCCATTTATACATTATTAATTATAAATTATTCATTGAAAATTATGATACAACCAGCCAATAGAGTAACGGAAATACAGGAATACTACTTCAGCCGCAAGCTGAAGGAAGTGGCTAAGCTTAATGCCGAGGGCAAAGACATTATCAGTCTGGCCATCGGAAGTCCAGACATGCCGCCTTCTAAGCAGACCATTGACAAGCTCTGCGAGGTAGCCAACAATCCCAACGCACACGGATATCAGCCTACGGTGGGCATACCAGAGTTGCGCAAAGCAATGGCTGGTTTCTATAAGCGCTGGTATGATGTAGACCTTGACTGGGCTACAGAAATCCAACCCCTCATAGGTAGCAAGGAAGGCATTCTGCACGTAACGCTCGCCTTCTGCAATCCTGGCGATGAGGTGCTTATCCCGAACCCTGGATACCCTACCTATACCGCCATCAACAAGATTCTGGGTACCAAGATTACCTACTACGATCTGAGAGAGGATAACGGATGGCAGCCCGATTTCGACGCCCTGGAGAAGATGGACCTGAGCCACGTAAAGCTGATGTGGACCAACTATCCTAACATGCCGACAGGCGGTGTGGCAAAGCGCGAAACCTACGAAAAGCTGGTGGCATTCGCCCAGAAGCACAATATCGTGGTGGTGAACGACAACCCATATTCGCTCATCCTCAACGAGCACCCTATGAGCATCATGCAGGTGCCGGGAGCTAAGGACTGCTGCATCGAGTTCAATTCCCTGAGCAAGAGCCACAACATGCCAGGCTGGCGTGTGGCGATGATTTCGAGCAACAAGACTTTCATCTCATGGATTCTGAAGGTGAAGAGTAACATCGACAACGGAAGCTTCCGAGGCATACAGCTGGCAGCTGCCGAGGCGATGCTTAACAACACGGATGAATGGCATCGCGAGAACAACATCCAGAACTACCGCCGCCGGCGCGACATTGCTGAGGAGATCATGAAGGTGCTCGACTGCCAGTTTGACCCTAACCAGGTAGGCATGTTCCTCTGGGGCAAGATACCTGAGAAATATGCCGATGTAGAAGACCTGACAGAGAAGGTGCTGCATGAGGCACGCGTCTTTATCACCCCTGGCTTCATCTTCGGAACCAACGGCAAGCGTTACATCCGTATCAGCCTCTGTGCCAAGGATGAGAAGATGAAAGAGGCTCTGGAAAGAATCAAGAAGGTTTTTGAAAGGTAAAAGGCCTTTGAAAGGTAAAAAGGTAAAAGGGTAAAAAGGTAAAAAGAGCCTTTCCCCCTTTGAAAGATAAAAAGAGCCTTTCCCCTTTCCGCCCCCGTTCCCAGCGATTCCATCGCTGGTCCCCAAAGAAAAAAGTAAAAAAATAAAAATATTCGACTATGGAATTAGAATTAGAACCATTGAATTTTCCTAGTGATCAGGAACGCCCTTGCGTCATTGCCGGCCCTTGCTCGGCAGAGACAGAAGAGCAGGTTATGACTACCGCTAAGCAGTTGGCTGCCAAAGGTTGCCACATGTTCCGCGCAGGTGTGTGGAAGCCACGCACCAAACCGGGAGGCTTCGAGGGTAACGGTGAAACAGCCTTGCCTTGGATGAAGCAGGTGAAGGAAGAAACAGGCATGCTGACAGCTACTGAGGTGGCTACCCCAGAGCATGTAGAGCTCGCACTGAAATATGGAATCGACATTCTCTGGGTAGGCGCACGTACATCTGCCAACCCATTCGCCATGCAGGCACTTGCCGACAGTCTTCAGGGCGTAGACGTGCCAGTGCTCGTTAAGAACCCGGTAAACCCAGACCTCGAGCTTTGGATCGGTGCCCTGCAGCGCATCAACCAGGCAGGCATCAAGAAACTCGGTGCCATCCACCGCGGATTCTCCAGCTTCGACAAGAAGATTTACCGCAACCTTCCTATGTGGCAGATTCCTATCGAGTTGCACCGCCGCATACCACAGTTGCCAATCATCTGCGACCCTAGCCACATCGGTGGCCGACGCGACCTCATCGCCCCTCTCTGTCAGCAGGCAATGGACTTAGGTTTCGACGGCCTCATCGTTGAGAGCCACTGCAGCCCAGACGATGCATGGAGCGATGCTAAGCAGCAGGTTACCCCAGAGGTGCTGGATTACATCCTCAGCCTCCTCGTAGTGCGCGATGAGCATTATTCTACAGAGGGTCTGCACCAGCTGCGCGGTCAGATTGACGAGTGCGACAACCAGCTGATGGATCTTCTGGCTAAACGTATGCGCGTTTGCCGCGAGATTGGTACCTACAAGAAGGAGCACAACATGACCATCGTTCAGACCAACCGTTACAACGAGATTCTCGACAAGCGTGGAGCCCAGGCAGCCCTCTGCGGCATGAGCCCTGAGTTTGCCGCTCAGATTTTCGAGCACATCCATGAGGAGAGTGTCCGCCAGCAGTTGGAAATCCTAAACCAGAAGTAAATTAAGTGAAGAGTGAAGAACGAAGAGTGAAGAATTCAAATGCTTTGAGGGCTAGGGTTCTTTGCTGTAGTTTTTCGTTTAAACAAATGATGCTGTAGAATTCTTCGTTCTTCACTCTTCACTCTTCACTTGAAAAATATGAGAATATTAATTATGGGAGCAGGTAAGATGGGAAGTTTCTTCATCGACCTGCTCAGCTTCGACCACGAGGTGGCGGTTTACGAGAAGGATGCCAAGCGCCTGCGCTTCACCTACAACTGTTACCGCTTCACTAAGATGGAAGAGATAGAGATGTTCCGCCCCGAACTGGCCATCAATGCGGTGACGGTAAAATATACGCTGCCAGCCTTTGAAGAGGTGTTGCCACATCTCTCTCACGACTGCATCATCAGCGACATAGCTTCGGTAAAGACCGGGCTGCAGGAGTTTTACGAGAAGAGCGGTTTCCGCTTCGTGAGCACGCACCCTATGTTCGGCCCAACCTTTGCCAATCTGAACCAGCTTTCAGAGGAGAATGCAGTCATCATCAAGGAGGGTGACTACATGGGCAAGATATTCTTCAAGGACCTCTACCAGAAGTTGGGGTTGAGTCTGCATGAGTATACATTTGATGAGCACGACCAGACGGTGGCCTACTCGCTGAGTATTCCTTTCGTGAGCACCTTTGCCTTTGCGGCAGTGATGAAGCACCAGGATGCTCCGGGCACCACCTTCAAGCGCCACATGCAGATAGCCAAGGGCGTGCTCAACGAAGATGATTACCTGCTGCAGGAAATCCTCTTCAACCCATACACATCGGGTCAGGTGACACAGATCAGAGAGGAGCTTGCTGAGCTCATCGACATCATCGACCACAAGGATGCGAAGCGTATGAAACTCTTCCTTACCAAAATCCGAAATCATGTGAAGGAAGATATTGAGATTAAAGAAAAATAGTTGTTGGTTTAGGGGGAGCCCTTATATTATTCCCCCCTTCCATTTTCATAGTTTTGCATGTAAATGCAGAATTTTTAAATTGTTTAAAGGCCTTGCATGTGAATGTAGGGCCCTTTTTATGTGTTGCCGGATGCGGAAAAGCTTAATGACCACCCCCGGTTAGTGATTAGGCAGGTGTGCGTACCCGGTAAGGCGCCAGTAGGTGGATAATAAGGAAAAAAGGGGCAAAATGAAAATATGTAAGGAGATAGGGGCGATTTATGAAATATTATTTGTACCTTTGCACCCACAAATCAAAGGATAGATTGTAGCATCAATAAAACAGGAAAGCAGTTCTATTATGAGTGAACAGAAAGAAATGAAAAATATGAAGAATGCTGCAGAGGCAAAGACCGCTGGGCAGAATACAACAGAAACAATAGTGAAGCAGACGGAAACTGCCGATGCTGCAAAACAGAATGATGCAGCTGAACAGCAGGCGGATGCTGCTGCCTTCCAGGTAGTGAACGAGGGCTTTTCAACCCATGAAGCCATTGAAGAGGCAAAACGCTGCCTACACTGCAAGATTCCGCAGTGCAAGAAGGGATGCCCGATAGGCAACGACATACCTGATTTCGTACACGAACTCTCTATGGGTAACATGGGTGCGGCGATGAGCATCATCAATGCCAAGAGCAACCTGCCGGCCATCTGCGGCCGTGTATGCCCTCATGAGAAACAGTGTCAGGGCAACTGCGTGCTCGGAAAGAAAGGCAAACCGGTACAGATCGGCAAACTGGAGCAGTTTATTGCCGATTTTGATACCAAGATGAACCTTTCGCGCGAGATGTTGCCACAGAAAACACGTGGCCGTGTGGCAGTCATCGGTTCGGGTCCAGCGGGCTTGACCGTAGCCGGCGATCTGGCGCGTCAGGGCTTCAACGTCACCATTTTCGAGGGTCAGGCTGAGCCGGGAGGCGTGTTGATGTACGGTATTCCTGAGTATCGCTTGCCTAAGTCGGTAGTGCGCGATGAGGTGGCTAAGATTGCTGCCCTCGGCGTGCAGTTTATCACCAACTGCATGGTGGGCGAGAACAATGTAACCATCGACAGTCTGTTCCGTGCAGGCTACGACGCCATCTTTATGGGCACAGGTACCAGCGTGCCTCAGAACATGGACTCTACACCGGGCTCAAAGCTCCACGGTGTGAGCCAGAGTACATACTTTCTGCATAACGTGAATGCCTATAACGAAGGCGCTTTGACCCGCGACATGGTTCCGCTGCGCGACGGCGAGAAGGTGGGTGTCATTGGCGGCGGAAACGTGGCCATGGATGCTGCCCGTACTGCTATCCGTCTGGGTGCCGATGTTACCGTGCTGTATCGTAAGACACAGGAAGAGATGCCTGCCATCCGGAGCGAATATGAAGATGCTGTGAAGGAAGGCGTGAAATTTGAGTGGAAAACTACCGTCGAGGCCTTTCTGAAGGGCAAAAACGGCCGTCTGGGAAGCTGTGTTCTGAACACTCCTGAGGGTGAAAGGGTAGAAAAATTCGACAGAATCTATCTCGCCATCGGTTCAAGACCAGCCAACCGTATCGTTTCTACCACTGCCGGAATCGAGGTGGATGAGAAGGGATATGTAAAAGTTGTTGAACGTCCGTTCGGTATGACCACCCGTCGCGGTGTGTTTGCCGGAGGTGATGTGGTACACCGTCCGCAGACTGTAGTCCTGGCAATGAAGGCTGCCAAGGAGGTGGCTCAGGGCATCGCTCAGTATGTAGATGCCATCAAGCTTCTTGAAGAGGCTAAGAGAATCGAGCAACGTGGAATAGTCGAATAATCAAATGAATTCAATAGAATTAAGTGAATTATTTCTGCAGTAACGGAACTGCTTTTACTGGGATTTGTCACTAGGCTCGGCAGGGCTGCTGAGCCTAGTGGTAATATCTAGGAAGCTATGTGTTTTGACTTGGGAAACTATGTGTTTTGACTAAAAAGACTATATGCAAGAACTCTAAAGGCTATATGCTTTTACTTATAAAAATATTTCTTAGTGTTGAAAACACCATATCTTTCCTTTGAATGATACTATATACCTTTGAATGATACTATATAAATAGACCAACTGTTATAGACGCTTAATTTTTTTACATTACTCTTTAAATGAACTTAAACTTCTTGGGGAATTTAATGAAGTATCAGATTTAATCATTACTTTTGTATCAGATTCATATTAATAAGAAGAAGTAATTTGTCTGGTACAAAGAAAAGATATAAATCAGAGAAAAAGCATGAAGCGTATCATATTGATTATAACAGTATTGCTTGCCATGTTAGGGCAGGTAGCCTATGCGCAGAAAACCTGTGTCATCGCATCGGCAGAAAATCATGTGCCTATTCGTGAAGCACTTATTCATACCAATAACAATCATTGGGCAAGAACAGATTATCGGGGCTATTGGACGATGCGCTATCAGTTTGATTCAGCAACCGTATCGAAACCTGGTTTTATGAAGGCAACTATCCGGTACAAGGAACTGCCGGATACTCTGTTTCTCTTGCCGGATGCCAAACAATTAGGCGAAGTGACAGTTTGGGGCAAGAATCAGGAAGGCATCAAAAACATGGAAGAGGATATTCAGGAGAAGATAAACTCTTTGCCAACTTCATCTGCTGGCATTGGTTTTGATGCTTTCGGATGGATGGATAAACAGGGAAAACGTGATAAGAAGCATCTGCAACAGGCTAAAAAGGTATTTGAAAAAATGGAACATAAGGATCCTGTGGTAGTTGCTTATGAAAAAGCAACGGGGAAAAAGTATGAATTGACTAATCCGTATGATGTCTCGGCTTTTAAGAAAGATCCTCCTTCTGAAATGGCTACAGAAGAGAAAAAAGCAACTTCTGATGTTGAATCAAAATCGAAAAAAAAGGAGAATCCTGAAAAATAAGCACAAGAGAAAGCTGAAGAAATGAACTCGGGAAAGGAAGAGCGACAGCTATTTTAGCCGACGGGATAAAAAAAAGCATAAACAAGTTGGCTTTCTCGAAAAAAAGTCGTATCTTTGTAGCCAAAAATATAAAGAAAGAAAAATGTTTGAAAATTTAAGTGATAGACTGGAACGCTCGTTCAAAATCTTGAAGGGCGAGGGAAAAATTACAGAAATCAACGTGGCGGAAACCATGAAGGATGTGCGCCGTGCACTCCTCGACGCCGACGTAAACTATAAAGTGGCTAAGGAATTCACCAACAAGGTGAAGGAGAAAGCACTCGGCATGAATGTACTTACTGCCGTAAAGCCGGGACAGTTGATGATCAAGTTGGTGCACGATGAACTGGAAGAACTCATGGGTGGCGAAGAAGCCCCATTGAAGCTCGAAAGCCATCCGGCCATCATCCTCATGAGCGGTCTGCAGGGTTCGGGTAAGACTACCTTCAGTGGCAAGCTTGCCAATATGCTCAAGACCAAGAAAGGCAAGAAGCCATTGCTCGTGGCCTGCGACGTTTACCGTCCGGCAGCTATCCAGCAGCTCCATGTAGTGGGTGAGCAGGTGGGTGTTCCGGTATACAGCGAGCCAGAGAACAAGGATGTGCTCAGTATCGCCGACCATGCTATCCAGCAGGCTAAGACCAACGGCAACGATGTGGTAATCGTCGATACAGCCGGACGTCTCGCCATTGATGAGCAGATGATGAACGAGATCAGCAATCTCAAGAATCATCTCCGTCCAGACGAAACCCTCTTCGTGGTTGACTCCATGACCGGTCAGGATGCCGTAAACACAGCTAAGGAATTTAATGATCGTCTCGACTTCAATGGCGTTGTTCTCACCAAGCTCGACGGTGATACCCGCGGTGGTGCTGCCCTCAGTATCCGTACCGTGGTAACCAAGCCAATCAAGTTTATAGGTACCGGCGAGAAGATGGACGCCATTGACGTGTTCCACCCAGCTCGTATGGCAGACCGAATCCTCGGCATGGGTGACGTAGTATCCCTCGTAGAGCGCGCACAGGAGCAGTTCGACCTGGAAGAGGCTAAGAAACTGGAGAAGAAGATCAGAAAGAACCAGTTCGACTTCAACGATTTCTACAACCAGATCCAGCAGATCAAGAAGATGGGTAACATCAAGGATCTGGCAGCGATGATTCCGGGTGTTGGCAAGGCTATCCGCGACGTAGATATCCCAGAGGATGCATTCAAGGGCGTAGAGGCCATTATCCAGAGTATGACTCCTAAGGAGCGCACCAACCCAGCCATCCTCAACACATCACGCCGCCAGCGCATCGCTAAGGGTTCGGGCACCAACATCCAGGAGGTGAACAAACTCATCAAGCAGTTTGACCAGACCCGAAAGATGATGCAGATGATGACCGGCAACAAAATGGCGCAGATGATGAGCCGCATGAAGGGTATGCCAGGCATGCCTAAGATGCCGGGAATGTAAGAAGTGAAGAACGAAGAGTGAAGAATTCGTATGCTTTGCAACTTAACATTGAACATTTAATATTAATATAGAATAAAAATGCAGCTTATAGACGGAAAGGCGACGGCAGCCGCCATCAAGGAACAGATAGCCCAGGAGGTGGCACAGATTGTTGCCGCCGGTGGCAAGCAGCCACACCTGGTAGCCGTGCTCGTAGGGCACGACGGAGGCAGTGAAACCTATGTGAAGAACAAGGTGCTGGCCTGCGAGAAGTGTGGATTCAAGTCGACCCTCATCCGTTATGAGGAGGATGTTACCGAAGAAGAGCTCCTGCGGTGTGTAGACAAGCTGAACCAGGATGATGATGTTGACGGATTCATCGTTCAGCTTCCTCTGCCTAAGCACATCGATGAGCAGAAGGTGACTATGGCAATAGATTACCGCAAGGATGTAGACGGATTCCACCCGGTAAACGTGGGCAGAATGTCGCTCGGCATGCCTTGTTTCATCTCTGCTACTCCACTCGGTATCCTCACCCTGCTGCAGCATTACAATATTGAGACCAGTGGCAAGAAATGCGTCATTCTGGGCAGAAGCAACATCGTAGGCAAGCCAATGGCTCAGCTGATGATGCAGAAGCAGTATGGCGATGCTACCGTCACCGTATGCCACTCACATTCCAAGAATTTGAAGAAAGAGTGTCAGGAGGCAGATATCATCATTGCAGCCATAGGCCGTCCTGATTTCGTGACAGCCGATATGGTAAAGCCGGGAGCCGTAGTCATTGATGTGGGTACCACCCGCGTGCCTGATGCTACGAAGAAAAGCGGTTTCCGCCTGAACGGTGATGTGAAATTCGACGAGGTGGTAGAGAAGTGCTCCTTCATCACTCCTGTTCCGGGAGGTGTTGGTCCGATGACCATCTGTTCGCTGATGAAGAATACGCTGGCTGCCGGCAAGAAGGAATATTACAGCTAGAAAGAAGATAATTATTTCAGAAAGAAGCAGTGCTTAAGTCACTGCATACTTGATTTTTTATAACTCTCTAATTTGTGGGGCAGGGTGCAGTGATGCACTCTGCCTTTTTATCCAGCCGAGAGAAAGAGTGTAAAATGAACAAACAATATTAATCTAAAAATATAGAAACATGATAAAACTTAAGTACGTATTTACATCAGCGCTGCTCGTGGCAGCTGCCAGTGCCAGTCAGGCTGTCAGCAGGCAGCAGATGCAGAAGCAAATAGACAAGGATGCCCCTGCATACACCATACAGGGCAAGGATTCCATCTGCCAGATATTCATCTATTCGCCAGCACCCAACCAGGGATTGCATCTGGCTTATTTCACCGACGATGAGCGTTGGGTGGATGTAGGACAGCTCTGCGCCAGCGACTATGGTCCGTGGGGAGCTGAAAAGAAGATGTATAACCCCTTCGTGGTAAAAGCCAACGACGGCACATGGCGCGCACTCTGGAGCGTGAACCAGCATGCACCGCAGTTTGCCGTAGCCTATTCAGAAGACCTCATCACTTGGCGCCCGCAGGATTATCCCATCATCCGCGAAAAGGGCGTGAAGGATGTGGCTGCCTATCAGATGGATGACGGCAACTTCGACATCTATCTCAAGACATCTAAGGGCAAGCGATACGTACAGGCAAGCAACGATTTCCGTACCTTTAAGGAAGATACGCTGGAGGCTTCTGCCGATGAGATACTCTGGCAGCGCGACACTGCAACCATAGGCGGAAAACTCTTCCATGGCTGCGATTTCGAGGTGCCGGCCGTGCATCTCAACTACATCCGTTCCTGGTTCCACGCCCTCTCTGAAGAGGCAAAACTCAACGCCCAGCCGATGCCGAAGACCGATGCCGACCTCGCAGCTTATGCCAAGGACAACCAGATCGACCTGCCGAAAGATTCGGAAATCCCTGCCAACCTCAGCATCAATCCACAGAAATCCCACCGCATCTCCAACAAGCTGATGGGTATCTTCTTCGAAGACATCAGCCGCGCTGCCGACGGAGGACTCTCTGCAGAAATGTTGCAGAACGGCGACTTTGAGTATAACAAGGAAGACCACCGCCACCAGTGGAATGCCACCACGGCATGGGTGGGGGTAGAGAAAGAGGGCATCGCCACCAAAAACGGGGTGAGCCAGAACAATGCCCATTACGCCGTTCTGGGCGCTACACCTATTTATAATATAGGTTGGGACGGCATCGCCATACGTCGCGGAGCTGCCGTTGAGGGCAAGGAGGGTAAGCATCAGCCGGCCATCTACGAGGTGAGCCTGCACGCCCGCTGCATCGATGCCAAGAAGAAAGACCTCACCCTGGCGCTCGTAAACCAGGAGGGATTGCCGGTATGCCAGACCAAGATCAAGGTGCAGGGAACTGACTGGAAGGAATATAAGGCGCAGCTCATCGTGACCGATAATTATGAGGGCGAACTCGCCAGTGAAGCCACCACCAAGGAGGGCAAGCTGGGCAAGAACATCCGGTTCGCCATCCTGCCTAAGGGCGAGCAGAAAGTGGCGGTAGACTTGGTAAGTCTCAAACCGCAAGATACTTACAAGGGGCATGGACTGCGTAAAGACCTTGCCGAGGCCATTGCCGACCTGAAGCCTCGCTTCGTGCGCTTCCCGGGCGGCTGCATGCTCCACGGTCAGGGGCTCAAGAACATTTACCACTGGAAGGAGAGTGTGGGCCCGCAGAAAGATCGCAAGCCAGCCTACAACATCTGGGGATACCATCAGACCCGCCAGCTGGGTTTCTATGAGTATTTCCAGTGGTGCGAGGATATGGGAGCCGAGCCGCTGCCTGTATTGGCGGCAGGTGTTCCTTGTCAGAACTCTGTGGCAGATGAGCGCGGCGTGGCTGGTCAGCAGGGCGGAATCCCGATGAGCGAGATGCCGCAGTATATTCAGGACGTGCTAGACCTGGTAGAATGGGCGAATGGCGACCCTGCCACCTCTAAGTGGGCTAAGATTAGAGCCGATGCGGGTCATCCGGCTCCGTTCAACCTCAAGATGATAGGCATCGGCAACGAAGACCTCATCTCTACCGATTTCGAGCAGCGCTACCTGATGATCTGCAAGGCAGTGAAGAAGAAGTATCCTCAGATAGAGGTGGTGGGTACAGTAGGTCCGTTCCACTTCCCGTCTTCCGATTATATTGAGGGTTGGAAGATTGCCCGCGAAAACAAGCGCTGGATTGATGCCGTAGACGAGCATTACTACGAGCAGCCGGGCTGGTTCCTGAACCATCAGGATTATTACGACCATTACGACCGCAAGGCTCCTAAGGTTTATCTGGGCGAATATGCATCTCGCGGTGCCAATGCGGTAGACAATGCGCTGGCTGAGGGCATCCATCTCTGCAATGTGGAGCGCAACGGCGATGTGGTAGAAATGACATCCTATGCTCCTCTCTTGTGTAAGGACGGATACAGCAACTGGCAGCCGGACATGATTTACTTTGATAATAATAATGTACGCGCGAGCGAGAGCTACAAGATGCAGAAGATGTTCGGTCAGCATGCCGGTGACCTCTACATCTCATCCGTGCTCAGCCTGCCGGATGCGCTGAAGAAATATGTGGGCACCAGTGTGGTGAAGGATTCTAAATCGGGCAAAACCTGGCTTAAAGTGGTGAATGCCTTGCCTCGCACGCTGAAACTCTCGGTTTCTGGCTTGGGCAACAAGCAGGTAACCATCGCAGGCAGAAGCGCTCAGGTTTTCGAACTTTAGCTTTCTTCAGAAGATGTTTTCTGATAGAAACGGATAGAACCAATAATGGTTCAGATTATTCATTTTGAGTAAAATAGAATGGAGAAATAGGATATTAAAATGTTCTTTTTCTCCATTTTTTATGTTTTACAGCATAAAATATGGCTAAAAATTTGGTAGTTAATAATTTTTTTTATTATTTTGCACCCTGAAAATGAAGTTTTAAGTAATTTATATAAAATCAAATTTTAGAGAGAAAATGAAAAAGTTAGTATTAATGTTTGCTGCTGCCGTAATGGCAGTATCTGCATCTGCTCAGACTACACAGGAGAGCAAGTTCTTTGACAATTGGTATCTTGGTGTAAACGTTGGAGCTGCTACAAAGACTACTCACAATGCATGGTTCAAGAACGTAAATCCTTCAGTAGGTGTACGTCTCGGAAAGTGGTTTACTCCAGTTTGGGGTGCTGCTGTAGAGGCTGACCTCTATGCTCGTAACCGCAACCTGCCTTTTACACATAAGACTTTGGTTCGTGGTGCAAGCGGTAAGTTCATCGGTACTATCAATGCAACAAACCTCTTCTTGGGTTACAAGGGTGAGCCACGTAAATTCGAAATCATCCCATTGGCAGGCATCGGCGCTTACCACTCTTTCAACCTTCATAATGGCAACCTCAATGCCCTCACAGCTAACGCAGGTGTTGACTTCGCATTCAACCTTGGCGCAAACAAGGCTTGGCAGGTATATGTAGAGCCATCTATGAATTGGTTCCTTCACGACAACAAGAGTGCTTGCAATGGTTGCCAGTTTGATGTTAACAAGTCTGCTTTCCAGGTTAAGGTGGGTGTTAACTACAAGTTCAAGGGTTCTAACAACTCTCACAACTTCACTATCGTAACTCCACGCGACCAGAACGAGATTGATGGTTTGAATGGTCAGATCAACAACCTCCGCAACGACTTGAATAGCAAGGATTCTGAACTCGCAGCTAAGGACAAGCAGATCAAGGATCTCCAGAATGCGCTCAATGAGTGCCAGAAGGCTCCTAAGTATGTAAAGCCAGCTACTGCTACCAATTTGCAGCCAACAGTATTGTTTACTGTAGGTAAGTCAAAAGTAGAGCGTAGCCAGATGCCAAACATCGAGATGATTGCTCAGTATATGAAGAATCATCCAGATGCTAAGGTTGAAATTAAGGGTTATGCATCTCCAGAGGGTTCTAAGGAACTTAACCAGAAACTTTCTGAGGCTCGTGCCAATGCTGTAAAGAACATTCTCGTTAAGACTTACAAGATTAGCGCAAATCGTCTTCAGGCTAAGGGTATGGGTGCTACTGACAAGCTCTTCAAGCAGGTTGAGTTCAACCGTGTTGCTACATTCAATGATAACAATGCAGCTGAATAAAGAAATAAGTAGTTTCAGATATTTGGTCTTGTGACCAGGTCCTCCTAAACTTCGGTTTAGGAGGATTTTTTTTTCTTCTTACCTTTCTTACATGTCTGGCCGCTTCGCTTTATACTTTTTTGTCAGGTAATCTTAATAAAATAAGAGTTCAGTGTGGTTAATAAGCTCTTTCTTGTTTTTTTTTTGCACAAAATCAGCAGAAATGAGTATCTATCGTGATAAATTGTAAGCATTTTATTTGTTTTTCTAACAAAAATACGAAGTTTTGTGAAAATTTATACGAAATTAGTTGGCTATTACATAATTTCTCTGTATCTTTGCAGGCAAATTATAACAAAGGGGCTCGAAAGAGCCCTTTTAAGCAAGAAAATAAAAGAAAATAAAAGATATGAAACATCCATTAAGAAGTAGCGTCTGTACTGAAGGCAGAAGAATGGCAGGTGCCCGAGCACTCTGGGTAGCTGCAGGTATGAAACACGAGCAGTTTGGTAAACCAATCATTGCTATCGTGAACAGCTTTACTCAGTTTGTGCCAGGTCATACCCATCTTCATGAAATCGGTCAGATCGTCAAGAAGGAAATCGAAGCTATGGGGTGCTACGCAGCCGAATTCAATACCATTGCCGTTGACGACGGTATCGCAATGGGACACGACGGTATGCTCTATTCCCTCCCAAGCCGTGACATCATTGCCGACTCTGTAGAATACATGGTCAATGCTCACAAGGCCGACGCCATGATCTGCATCTCAAACTGCGACAAGGTAACCCCAGGTATGCTCATGGCATCTATGCGACTGAACATTCCTACCGTGTTCTGCTCAGGTGGACCTATGGAAGCCGGACGCTGGAAGGGTGAGAACGCCGACTTGATTACAGCTATGATTAAGGGTGCTGATACAAGCGTTTCTGACGAGGAGATGACGCAGATTGAGCAGTGCGCCTGCCCAGGTTGCGGTAGCTGCTCAGGTATGTTTACCGCCAACTCTATGAACTCTCTCACCGAGGCCATCGGTCTGAGCTTGCCAGGTAACGGAACCATTCTTGCTACCCACAAAAACCGCATCCAACTTTTTAAAGATGCAGCACGCCAGATAGTTAAGAACGCTTATGCATATTATGAGGACGGCGACGAGAGCGTATTGCCACGCAATATAGCTACCCGAGACGCATTCCTCAACGCCATGACCCTGGACATCGCCATGGGCGGAAGCACCAACACTGTGCTCCACTTGCTGGCAGTAGCTCAGGAAGCTGGCGCAGACTTCAAGATGGAAGACATCGACCAATTGAGTCGCAAGGTGCCTTGCCTCTGCAAGTTGAGCCCTAACACCCAGAAATACAGTGTACAGGAGTGCAACCGCGCAGGTGGTATCCTCGGTATCCTGAACGAGCTGAACAAGGGCGGTCTGATCAACGGCGCCGTAAAGCGTGTTGACGGCAAGACACTCGATGAGCAGATGAAGAAATACGATATTACCGGCACAGAGATTGATGCCGAGGCTGACAGAATCTACCATTCAGCACCTGGCAGAAAGTTCTCTACCCAGATGGGTAGTCAGGACGCTCAGTGGGAGAGTCTTGACACCGACCGCGCCGAGGGTTGTATCCGCGACCTCGAGCATGCCTACACCAAGGATGGCGGACTGGCAGTGCTCTTCGGCAACATCGCCCAGAACGGTTGCGTAGTAAAGACAGCCGGCGTAGATCCAGTGCTCTGGCATTTTGAGGGTCCAGCCGTATGCTTTGATTCTCAGGAAGATGCATGCGAAGGCATCCTTGGCGGCAAGGTTAACTCAGGCGACTGCGTAGTCATCACCCACGAGGGTCCGAAGGGTGGCCCTGGCATGCAGGAGATGCTCTACCCAACCTCTTACATCAAGAGCCGTCACCTGGGCAAGGAATGTGCCCTCATCACCGACGGCCGCTTCTCAGGCGGTACATCAGGCTTGAGCATCGGTCACATCAGTCCTGAGGCTGCAGCAGGTGGTAACATCGGCAAGATTAAGGATGGCGACATCATCGTCATTGATATCCCTAGCCGCTCCATCAATGTGAAGCTCTCTGACGAGGAACTCGCAGCACGCCCACAGCAGCCGCTGAAGCGCAACCGCGTGGTTAGCAAGGCACTGCGCGCTTATGCCCAAAGCGTAAGTTCGGCAGATAAGGGCGGTGTGAGAATCATCGACTAGTCTTCGAGAGTCTTTGAAAAGACAGTTTTTAGAGTCTTTGAGAAAAGAAAAGTTTTTGAATTATTCAGAATAATAACATATAAATGGCAAAAGAAGTAATAACAGGAGCCGAAGCACTGATGCGCTCCCTGAAAAACGAGGATGTTAAAACCATCTTCGGATATCCGGGCGGCAGCATCATGCCAGTGTTTGATGCACTGTACGGTTACACGAGAGGTGAAAAGAAGATGTTTGACCACATATTGGTACGTCACGAGCAGGCTGCTGCTCACGCTGCACAGGGTTATGCCCGAGTCAGCGGCGAAGTGGGCGTCGCTCTTGTCACTAGTGGTCCTGGAGCTACTAATACATTGACCGGCATCGCTGATGCCATGATGGATTCTACACCAATCGTAGTCATCGCCGGACAGGTCGGCGTAGGTGCCCTGGGTACCGATGCCTTCCAGGAGGTAGACCTCGTGGGTGTTACCCAGCCAATCTCCAAGTGGTCTTACCAGATACGCCGTGCCGAGGATGTGGCATGGGCTGTGAGCCGTGCTTTCTACATCGCCCGCAGCGGACGCCCGGGACCTGTGGTGCTCGACTTTACAAAGAATGCGCAGGTGGCTACATGCGAGTGGGAACCAGTGAAATGTGAGAAGGTTACATCTTACAACCCTTATCCTACGATAGATGAAAAGGCGGTGGCTGAAGCTGCCGAACTCATCAACAATGCCAAGAAACCATTCGCCCTCGTGGGTCATGGAGTAGAGCTTGGCGGTGCACATAATGAACTCATCGAATTCCTCGAGAAGGCAGATATCCCTGCCGGCAGAACCCTGCTCGGCCTTTCTGCCCTGCCTAGCAACCACCCGCTCAACATGGGTATGCTCGGCATGCACGGTTCTTATGCTACCAACATGAAGACCCAGGAGTGTGATGTGCTCATCGCCATCGGTATGCGTTTCAGCGACCGTATCACAGGCGTGCCTTCTAAGTATGCTCCTCAGGCAAAGATTATTCACCTGGACATTGACAAGGCTGAGATTGATAAGGTTATCAAGACCGATGTGGCTGTTGTGGGCGACTGCAAGCAGAGTCTGCCAGCCATTACCCGTCTGCTGAACAAGAATGTTCACCGCGAGTGGAGAGATTCCTTCGAGGAATACCGCCAGCAGGAACAGGAAAAGGTAATAGAGAAGGATATCTACCCTACAGAGGGACCGCTGCTTATGGGCGAGGTGACCAACGTGGTAACGGAAGCTACTCATAATGAGGCTGTTCTCGTAAACGACGTAGGTCAGAACCAGATGATCAGTAGCCGCTACTTCAAGTTTACCAAGAAGCTGAGCATCGTAACCAGTGGTGGTTTCGGAACCATGGGCTTCGGCCTTCCGGCAGCCATCGGTGCCACCTTCGGAGCTCCCGATCGCACCATCTGCTGTTTCTTCGGCGACGGCGGTTTCCAGATGAACATCCAGGAACTGGGCACCATCATGGAGCAGCAGGCACCGGTAAAGATGATTCTGCTGAACAACAACTATCTGGGCAACGTGCGCCAGTGGCAAGACCTGATGTTCGGCGGCCGTCACTCCTTCACCCACATGATGAATCCTCATTATGCAGAGATTGCCAAGGCCTACGGCATACCATACGATGTAGTAATAGACCGCAAGGACCTTCAGGCTAAGGTGGAGAAGATGATCAGCACCAAGGGTCCTTACCTGCTGGAGTGCGCCATCAAGGAGAATGAAGACATCGTTCCGATGACGCTGCCGGGCAAGAGTGTAGATGAGATGCAACTCGAGTTGAATTATTAAAAGTTCTCGGATATATATATAATAAGGTGTAAATTCCTTCATGAGGGAGCATCCTCCGAAAAGGAAAGACTCCGAAAAGTAACCGATTATTTTAAAATTTGGAAAAATGGAGAATAACAACGAAAAGAAATTATATACATTGCTTGTTTACTCAGAAAACATTGCCGGTATCCTGAATCAGATTACTGCCGTGTTTACTCGCAGACAGGTAAATATCGAGAGCTTGAATGTTTCGGCCAGCAGTATCAAGAATATACACAAGTATACCATCACGGTTTGGAGTGATGAAGAGCAGATTGAGAAAATCAACAAGGCAATAGAGAAGAAGATTGACGTGGTGAAGAGCGATTACTACACCGACGACCAGATCTTCATCCATGAAGTGGCTCTCTTCAAGATTTCCACTCCGGTATTGCTCGAAAATCCAGAGGTTTCGCGCACCATCCGCAAGCATGATGCCCGCATGATGGAGGTGAATCCTACCTACAGCACCGTGCTTCTGGCAGGACTTACCGAAGACATCGCCGATCTCTTCCAGCAGCTCAACAGCTACAACTGCCTCCTTCAGTATACCCGAAGCGGCAGAATCGCTGTAACGAGAAGTTTTGACGAACCCATCTCTGATTATCTCAAGCAGAATTCAGAAGATTAGATTTCTTTCATATTTTGATGCCCTTTGTTCCCCTGGCTTCAAACTAGCGGAGCAGGGGGCTTTTTCGGTTTAAAACAACAAGACAGACAACAAGATAATAGGACGAGACAGATATTATGGAACAGAAAATATTAGATAAGGTAGGGCGTTACGAATTTCTTTCGGAGCCTTTCCACTGCGATTTCAGCAGCCACCTCTTTATGGGGCATCTCGGAAATCATCTGCTCAATGCTGCCGATTTTCACAGCAACGACCGCGGGTTCGGTATGAACTACCTCATGCCCCGACACAAGACATGGGTTCTCAGCCGACTGGCCATTGAGATGACAGAGATGCCGAAGTCTTACGACCGCTTTGTAGTAGAAACCTGGTGCGAGAGTGCCATGAAATATTTCACATCCCGAGATTTCAAAATCTGCGGCAAGACATCATCATCCGAAGAAGCCAAGGTTTACGGCTACGGCAAGAGCGTGTGGGCAATGATTGATACGGAAACCCGACAGCCTGTTGATATTTTTGAAATTCACGACGGGCTCATCAAAGAATATATTGATTCAGAAAAAACTTGTCCTATCCAGGCAAGTTCGAGAGTGAAAATGGGCAAGGATGCCAAGCTGGTGAGAACCATTGACACCTATTATCATGATGTAGATGTTAACGGGCACATCAACTCGGTGAAATACATCGAACATATCCTCGACCTCTTTGATCTGGATTATTACAAAAATCACTTTTTGCAAAGATTTGAGATAGCTTACGTAGCAGAAAGTCACCAGGGAGACCAACTTCATTTCTATTTGGAAGAAACAAGTGAGGCAGAAGAAATGCAAGAATACTGCATAAAGATAACAAAAACCGGCAAAAATGACGTAAATGAGGTGGAAGTTGTAAGAAGTAAGGCTAAATTTATTAAAAATTGAAAGAAAAATTTGGTAGTTTCATTTTATTTGCTTACCTTTGCACTCAGAAAATAAGAATAAACCCAGAGCCGCCTTCTTGGATAGGGGGTGGACGGATCAAACAGGCTCTCTTTGGATAAGAATACAGCTCGCATCCGTATGGACAAGTATAACCCGCGGCTCCACAAACGGCAAGCCGCACAAAAAAAATAAAAATTATGGCAGAAATGAATTTCGGTGGCGTAATGGAAACTGTTGTCACCAGTCATGAATTTTCATTGGAGAAAGCACGTGAAGTATTGAAGAACGAAACAATCGCAGTTATCGGTTATGGTATCCAGGGTCCTGGTCAGGCTTGTAACCTTCGCGATAATGGTTTCAACGTCATCGTCGGACAGCGTCAGGGTAAGACCTACGAGAAGTGTCTGAAAGATGGTTGGGTTCCTGGTAAGACTCTGTTCTCTATCGAGGAAGCTGCTGAAAAGGGTACTATCATCTGTATGTTGCTTTCTGATGCCGGTCAGATTGCATGCTGGCCAAAGATTAAACCATACCTCACACCAGGTAAGACTTTGTATTATTCACATGGTTTCGCTATCAATTGGAGCGACCGTACAGGCGTTGTTCCACCAAAGGATATTGATGTAATCATGGTTGCTCCTAAGGGTTCTGGTACTTCTCTCCGCACTATGTTCTGTGAGGGTCGTGGTTTGAACTGCTCTTACGCTGTATACCAGGATGCATCTGGCAAGGCAGAGGAGAAGACTATTGCCTTCGGTATCGGTATCGGTGCCGGTTATTTGTTCAAGACAACATTCCAGCGTGAGGCTACTTCTGACCTCACAGGTGAGCGTGGCTCATTGATGGGTGCAATTGAGGGATTGTTGGAGGCACAGTATGACGTGCTCCGCGAGAATGGTCACTCACCATCTGAGGCTTTCAACGAGACTGTTGAGGAACTCACACAGAGCCTTGGCCCTCTCTTCGGTGCTAAGGGTATGGATTGGATGTATGCTAACTGTTCAACTACAGCTCAGCGTGGTGCTCTTGACTGGGCTCCTCGTTTCCGTGAGGCTATCAAGCCTGTAATGGAGTGGTTGTACTACTCTGTAAAGACTGGTAACGAGGCTCAGATTTCTATCGACAAGAACTCTCAGGCTGATTACCGCGAGAAGTTGAACGCTGAACTCGAGGCTATGCGCAACAAGGAAATGTGGCAGGCTGGTGTTACAGTTCGTAAGCTTCGCCCTGAGAATAACTAATTTTTTTCTCGTACATAATGTTGAAAAGGGAATGGCCCGAGAGGTGTCGTTCCCTTTTTTCATGGTATGCTCGGCATGAGCTTAATCTAATGGGTGCAAGTCCCTAACAAGCCCTAATA